>Ga0315279_10001060_pt1 | contig 47546 bp, 42 predicted proteins | sample YL17G06_20_MG_FD_203694 | JGI IMG/M metagenome (GOLD analysis project Ga0315279, IMG submission 203694) | Sediment microbial communities from Yellowstone Lake, YNP, Wyoming, USA - YL17G06_20 | ecosystem: Environmental > Aquatic > Freshwater > Lake > Sediment | place: USA: Wyoming | collected...
CATCGTGAAATGCCGATGCTGGCTGCAATATTAAAGCGAAATGTTGACACTAAGGAGGCCGTAGCTTAAACTATGAAACCGTCCCCGACCGCGTGAATTCCAACGACAAGCGGGACAACTTCCGAAATTCCTTCGCGATACGAGAAATGTATTCTTCCTTTTCGGCAATGACGATGACATTAAAACTTTTGTCGATGAGATCTATAAAAAGTCCACAGACCTTCATGCTCTTGAAGCAATGCAGAGAATCCTGTCAGTTCAACATCTTGAGATGAACCTGAACAAGCAAGGTGAAATAAAGGATTGGTTCAAAAAAGAACTATGTGGTTTACAAGAGAGATTTAAGAAGTACCTGAGTCTATAACCCTAACCAATCGCTCCAACGGACAGCGTGGAAACCACGTGGCTGGTGAGATTGACGTTATGCGGAAAGCATATAAATAACAGTCAATACAGAGGTATTTATAGAAGTATTATGTGGTTAAAGAAATTATCAATTAAGCTTAGAAAACGTGCTTTTGCAAACACAGTATTAATTCAATGCAGTCGTCTCATTTCGGACCTTTTAGAGAGCGACAGCGATAATAATAGTCGTCAAGAAGTTCAGGAAATTATAGGAAATCATTGTTTTGACATTATCAGAAAGAAAGGCTCACAAGAAATCAATGATTTCAGAAAAGAGATGATTGAGAAAGTTTTAGGAATAGTTCAAAGTGATAACCCGATTATTAGTATGCGAAAAGAGCTTATCCACATAATACATTCAGATACTCTAAACCGTACATTTTTTACAGAGAAATTTGCTGACCATAGAAAAGAATTATATGAAGCTTTTAACAAATATCTGGATAATTCAGAGATTGTGAATTCTGACGATACTACAAGTGTGATATTTATTTGGAGCGAAGCTGAAAGTTGTATTTTACGTCTATTGCAGTCCAAATATTTTGAAGAAACGAGTAAAGATGACTGGTTTTCAAACTATTCAAAAGCTTATCAGGCTTATATTGAAATGTTCTTTGAATTAATATTGTCAAAGAAAAACGAAAAAGACTTCTCAATTAATGGTGTATTGTTTCCTGTTTTGAAACAACAAATAGAAGCGTTTCAACAAAAACTTATAGGCGAGGTCATTTAATAATAGGGACAGCCAACTATTAATGGCTGGGGACAGTGCACAGAAACCTGCGTCCGTTCCGAATAGTGGCCTTTCAAACTAAGGTATAATAAAAGATGAATTTTGGGGTAACGCGGAAAAAGCAGGATGAACTTGAGGCAAGAATGGCGGCGCTGGGGGTGCGCGAAGCGGACATAGAAGAAAAATATATTCGTTCATCAGGGCCGGGCGGACAAAAGGTAAATAAGACAGCCAGTTGCGTTTATCTAAAGCACATCCGGAGCGGCCTGGACGTAAAGATGCAGCGGGAACGGTCGCAGGGGCTGAACCGGTATTATGCACGAAAGCGATTGTGTGAGCTGGTCGAACAGGAGAAATTTGGCTCCAAGAGTCCAGCGGCATTAAAGGCCGACAAGATTCGCAAACAGAAACAGCGCCGCAAACGCCGAAGCAAAACAAAGAGATGAGTCAAATGCGAAAAACGCTACGCGCTTTCGCGCCAGTCAGATCAATCGTTATCTGCGATTTTGGATTCTTCGGAACAAACCCCGACACCGGGTGTTGGGGCTAAACGACCCGGCGTAAAACGCCGGGCTAAATATCTGGATTCCCGTTTTCACGGGAATGACAAAAAGGAAGACCCTGCCATAAATGGCAGGGCTAAATAAGAACCCCGCAACAAGTTGCGGGGCTAAATCCGCCTTCGTTAAAGCTACGGCGGACAAGTATTTTTGAGATTCTTCACCTACCTTCGGCGGGTTCAGAATGACATTTTTTTGTTAGAAGCGCTTAGTTTGGATTCCTGCTCCTTCGGATGTGCTCGCTTCGACACTTCAGCAAAGTTCAGTACAAGCATGCTCAGTGCGCTCCCCACTTCGCCCTGAACGGCGGGGCTTCGCGGGGCAGGCCCTTCGACGGTGCTCAGGGCAGGCCCTTCGACGGTGCTCAGGGCAGGCCCTTCGACGGTGCTCAGGGCAGGCCCTTCGACGGTGCTCAGGGCAGGCCCTTCGACGGTGCTCAGGGCAGGCAGGACAGGTTTCGCAGGAATGAAATGGGGCAGCGGTTGGCTGCGCGACAAGTTGAGCTCTCGGTATAGCTTGCGGTCCAGGCCAAAGTTGTTCCTGAAGGAAAGATTGCCCACTAACGTGATAAGAGGCTCACGCCGTCGCCAGAAGTTTCGCCACACGCGGCGGAGGATTCGCGACAGGGAATAGAAACGCCGGTTGCAGGACTCCATCTCTCTGATGATGTCTGCCCAGGACAGGTGATTGTAACGGGCCACCGGAAGAGTCAGCGTGTAATACTTCCAATCTTCCGGGAAAGTGTCGGCGGCGATGCGGTGTTCCGATTCCATCTTGTCCCACAGGCGTGTGCCGGGCAGCGGCGTTAGAAACAGCGCGTTGAGGATGTCCAGGCCGCAGCGATTGGCTGTATCAGCAATCTGCCGTCCGATTCCCGGCTCATCAACGTCCAAGCCCATTATGAACGAGCCAACCACTATGATGCCGTGCCGCTGTATTCGCCGGACGGATGTCTGGAAATCACGGTCTTTCCGGATGTTGAATTCCTTGTGAACCTCTACCAGCCCTTCAGCGTTCGGCGACTCGAAGCCAATGAAGACACCGCTGCAGCCGGCCTTCGCCGCCAGTCTAAGCAGTTCTTCGTCATCCGCCATGTTGATAGTCACCTGGGCAATCCACTTCTTACCAAGATTTGCCTGGATTATGGCCCGGAGCAGGTCCTTGGTGCGAGCGATATGGTCCTTACGGGTGCCGATGAAGTTGTCGTCCACGATGAGGACATATTTCTCCCGAATCAATTTTAACTCCTGCACTACGTTCTCAATGGGGCGGCGCCGGTATGCCCTTCCGTTGAAGGTAGTGACGCTGCAGAAGCTGCAGTTGAGCGGGCAGCCTCGCGTGGTCTGGATAGACCCAAAGCGATAGCCGGTCGGCAGCAGGTCGTGCCGGGCAAGTGGAACCCTGTCCATTTCCATACGGGTACCAGTATAGACCCGCTTCAAGGCGCCCAGCATAGCGTCTTCCAAAACCTGGACCCAGATGCTCTCCGCTTCGCCCGTCACCACAGCGTCCACCCGTTCCGACGCCTCCGCCGGGCGCATAGTAGCATGGATGCCACCCATCACCACGGGCACGCCGGAGGTACGGAACTCGGCGGCCACTCTGTAAGCGCGGCCCGCCTGTGAAGTGAAGGCCGTGATGCCCACCAGGTCAGGGCGCGGCATAGCCGTGTAGTCGGGCACGCCGAGGTTCTCGTCAACCACCGTGATGTCCCACTCGGGAGGAGTTAGGCCGGCTAAAACCAGAAGGCCAAGCGGCTTCCAGACGCGGTACTTGTTCCAGCGGCTTTCTTTGACCTTGACCATGCTCACTAACGGATTGCATGGGTTTATAAGATATAGACGCATACGTTACCTCTGACCTGACCCTATTTTATGGACCATATACGATTAGAGAGTTTTCTACATTTCCTCTCAGGTATCCTTTTGTGATTATATTCAAGCCGGTATCCTTCCACAAGCACCTTTACCTCCGTAAGCCGTCGAAAAAAGGTAGGGATTGTGAAACTCACAGAGAGTTGTGAAAAATAGTGGGTGGGTGCCGCGAAAAACAGGTCCTAAAAAAGCAGGTCATTTCATAAAAACTTTCCTTAGCTGAAATTATCGCAGGTTTTTACTGATTTGTTGCACATTAAACGAAGAATCCTGTTCGATGGCCAGATGTTTCGGCTTCGCCTCAACATGACAGCCTTCTGAATTTTCTGCAGGAGAGCAGTAGTCCTATAAAAAAATTTTCAAAAATTTTCAAAATAATCTGTTTGTTTGTTGACGATGTGGTAAGAAGTGGTAAGCTTTCCCAGAGTTGGATTATTGAGTGGGACAAATACCATGCTGTTATTAACAGGCGAATATCCGCACGTTGTAGATGAGAAGGGCAGGGTCCTCGTATCAAATAAACTGCGGAGCCAGATTGACGCCGACGAGCACGGCAGCAATTTCTACCTGATCCTCGGCGCAAACGGGATACTCTGTCTTTATCCAGAAAGGTATTTCGAGCAGATATCGCTGGCAATTGCACCCGGAGAAACCGCACCCGATGAGGCAGTAGCGTTTGAGCGAATGAGCTTTGCCCTCGCCAGCAAGGTGGAGCTGGATGCCCAGGGGCGGCTGCTTTTGAACGAGCGATTGCGGAAAAGGGCGAGACTGAAAGAAAATATCACCCTGATTGGCGTCAGAGACCATATTGAGCTGTGGAACAGCAAAAGCTGGGAACAGTATCTTTCAGACCATATGCCGCAGTATCAGAAACAAATGGCACAGGCGCGGCAGGTTGTTTTACAGAAACAGGACGAAGAACTTTAAGCTGGAATGGAGGCAAAATGCTTGAGTCAAACCATTGGCAGGTTGTAGCGAGAAGTCTTAACGGCGAGAGAGAGGTCGATGAGCAAACCTTTGCATCGGTGGCAGCTCTTACTGAACGACTGGAACAGTTGAAAAGGAGCGACAGCGCTTTTTCCGAGGTTGCATTCTCGCCCGCTGTTAAAAGACTTCAGAAAGACCCAGTAGCCGTAAGCTAAAAAAGACAGGTAGGCGGTTTGCCGTAAGAGCCGAACTGTAATGAGTTTGGGCTTATACAAAGGCAATAGCGAATAATGGATTCCCGCCTTCGCGGGAATGACAAGACAATTGTTAGCGAAGTGAATGGTTCGATAGCAGAACATATCCCGGTTCTTGCCGGGACGTTAGCCGAACAGATAATCTTATCGCCGGATGGGGTGATGGTTGATGCAACCATTGGGCACGGAGGTCATAGTTATCTGTTCGGCCAAAATTTAGGCCCCAAGGGCGTTATCATCGGATTAGATGTCGATACGAACGCCATCCAGAGGGCCAAAATCAGGTTAAAAGACCTTTCCTGCAAGGTCATTATGCTTCATTCGAATTTTTCTCAAATCAGCGAACAAGTCCACAAGCAAGGCATAGACGGGGTTGATTTTATACTGGCAGATTTGGGTCTTTGCTCGGCCCAGTTGGCTGACTTCGAGATGGGACTTAGCTTCCAGCAGAATATGCCGCTGGATATGAGAATTGACAAAAGATTAAGGACCACTGCTGCCGATATAATTGGTAAAACAGATGAGAAATCTCTGGCTGATTTGATATATAAATTCGGCGAGGACAGGGCGTCGCGCCGGATTGCGCGGTTTATCGTGCAGCATCGAAAAGAAAAGCCGATAAACACGACCGGCGAACTGGCGGCGATAGTCTGCAGGGCACTTGGGCAGCCGGGGCAGAGACGAAAAAGTAAGATACATCCGGCAACCAGGACTTTTCAGGCGCTGAGAATTGCGGTTAATAATGAGCTGGAGAGCTTAGAGAGCTTGCTTGATTCGGCACCGGAGCTGCTGAACAAAAATGGTTATGTGGCGGTCATCAGTTTTCACAGCATGGAAGACCGATTGGTTAAGAATAGTTTCAAGCAAAACCAAAAGGAGGACATTTACAGGATTATAACGAAAAAGCCGATTGTGCCGACACGAGAAGAAGTTGCGGAAAATCCGCGAGCAAGAAGCGCAAAGTTGAGAATCGCACAAAGACAGTAACATATTTTTAGACACAGATTTACACGGATTAACACTGTTTTTTATGAGTCTGGATTCCCGCTTTCGCGGGAATGACAGCCCCCACGTAAAACGTGGGGCTAATTAAACACTGAAGAAAAGGAGTTTTGTTATGACTTCCGATGCCAAGATTGGATTGCTGTTAGGTTTGGTCTTTATATTTATAATTGCATTCATAATTAACGGGCTGCCGAGCTTTCACCGTGACAAAGATAATAATGAGCTGACCAACAAGATGGTTGGTTTGCAGAATGGTCCGCCAGGTCTTGGAGCCAAGGAACGTAAAGCCCAGGAATCTCTCAACTGGACCGAGTCGGCCAGGAACCAGACGGTTGGGGAAGGTCAGTCGCCTTTGGCAGACAAAGAAGATATTCGCGCTGTAGTTGCGTTGCCTATGGGCGATTCAGTTGTCAGGGATATTCTGGCCAAGAAAGCCATAGATGTTTTGGCTCCGCAGACTGTCGAGCAGGTCAAACCGCCCGCTTTGGGCCCGATTGCTGAAGAGAGGGCCGATGTCAACAAGTCTGGTTCTATCAAGCCTGGCTGGCCAAAAACCTATATTGTTAGCGAGGGTGATAACCTGGCTACAATAGCCAAAAAGGCCTATGGCGAGCAGGAGGGCAACAAAAGAATAAGCATTACCAGGATATTTGAGGCCAATAAAAATCTGCTGAAGTCGCCGGATGCGATTTATGTCGGCCAAAAACTTATCATACCAGATCTGGCTTTGTCGGCGGGTAACAGCAAGACTGTGAGCGCTTTTCCCTCTGCGATGTTTGAAAAGGTCAAATCCATCGGGCAGAAGCATCTTTTGCCTGATAGCCCCAAGCCGAAGCAGGACAGTGAGTATGTTGTGCGTGAAGGCGATAACCTATGGCGAATTTCTGCCGAGCAGCTTGGGAACGGCAGCCGTTACAAAGATATAAGCAAACTAAACGCTGATGTTTTGAAGGACGAGGATAATCTTGTCGTTGGGATGCGCCTGAAACTGCCGGCTCGGTAGTAGGGATGGGTGGTTGTAACACATAGCGTCCGGAAAAAACAAAACCAGGCATTATCCCCAAAAGGGAAATTGGTGGGCTAACTCGTGTTACGTAGCGAAGAGCTACTTCGCAGAGTAGCAAGCCCACCCTACAATATCTGCCGCAAGTAAAACTATGAGGTTCCAGTTCCGTTTTGTTTTTGTTGTTTTCTGTTTTACGGCTATTTTGATTTTTGCTGCTTACCTACGTGGCGCCAGCAATCGCGTTTTCTATAAACTCTGGAGCGTAAATACCGAGAAAAGCCGGTTAAAACAGCAGCTCTGGCAGAAACAACTGCAGTTGGAGAGTTTAATAAATCCGGCCGCCGTTTCAGAGCGTCTCGGCGAATAGGTTCATAGTTTTGTGTTCGTAGTTCATTGAAACAGACCACGAACTATGAACAATAAGCAATGAGCTACGAACAATGAACTATGAACTACGAACATCGAAAAGCGTTCGAATTACCACCTTTTTTTTGTTGCTTGTGATTGGGGCATATCTATCGCTGGCAGGGCGGTGCTTTTATCTGCAGTATTTCAAAGGCGGGTACTATACCGGAGTTTGTCTCAAGCAGCAGGAGGGACTGGTGCCCCTAAAGCCTCAGCGCGGCGTGATTCTGGATTGCCGCGGCAGGGTGCTTGCCGCAAGCAATAAAGTCCACACCATTTTTGCCGAGCCACGAACCATAAAGGACCCCAAGAGCACATCAGAAGAACTTGCTGGGGTTGTGGATATGGGTGCGCACGAGATTTGCAAGCTTATCATGGATGGTAAAAATCCAGGCTTTGTGAAGATAAAGGTGGGTGCTGACGTAAACCAGTGTAGTGCCGCAAGCAAGATTTACGGCATCGGCGTCTGGTCGGATTGGCTGCGACTCTATCCGATGGGATACTTAGCTGCTCACGTTATCGGTTTTACTAGTGTTGACAATCGGGGTTTAGGAGGCATTGAGTTACAGTATGACAAAGATCTTCGCGGTTCGGGAGCAGAAGATATATTTCTTGCTGACGTGTATCGTCGGCCCGTTCAACCAAAACGGCAAAACGGCATTTTGACCGATGGCGCCGGTATTATTTTGACACTGGATGCCACCATCCAGGAGTTTGCGCGAGAGGCACTTATAAAGCAATACAAAGACTACCAGGCGGAGTCGGCCATAGCGATTGTGGCAGAGCCAAAGAGCGGAGCGATTTTGGCTCTGGTTTCACTGCCGGATTTTGACCCTGCCAATGCTCGCTCAACCGACCCGAATAATTTCCGAAATCGGGCGGTAACCGATGAGTTTGAGCCGGGCAGTATTATAAAGCCCATCATGGCGGCAATTGCGGTCGATGCAGGGGTTGTGAACAGGGTTGAAAAAATATTCTGCGAAAACGGAAGCTATTCCGGCAAGGGCTTTGGGCGAATCGGCGAATACCGCCAAGGTTTCGGCGATTTGACTGTGCGAGAGATTCTGATAAACTCCAGCAATATAGGAATGGCCAAGATAGGACAAAGGCTCGGCAGAGACAGGCTCTATGAGGGATTGTCAATATTCGGCTTCGGCAAAAAAGTGGGTGTTGACCTGCCCGGCGAGACCAATGGCTTGTTACGACCTCCAGGCGAGTGGACAGGATACAGCGTAACGCGGATACCTTTTGGCCAGGAGATTTCCGTAACGGCGATTCAACTGCTCCGGGCTTTCTGCATACTTGCCAACGGCGGGTGCTCGGTTCGCCCTTATTTGGTCAAGGCAATGGTGGGAAACGACGGGCAGATTATCAAGGTAAGACAGCCCACGCCGGCTGTTGGTTACGTCATCAAGCCGGAAGTTGCAAGATGGATTGTTACCGATGCGATGGTCGGCGTAGTCAACGAAGGGACGGGTAAGCGTGCCAAGCTGGAAAAATGGCAGGTGTTCGGCAAGACCGGCACCGCTAACATCGCAAAAAAGGACCAGAAGGGTTATTCGGAAGATGATTACATCGCTTCCTTTGTAGCCGGTGCGCCGGTGGAGGACCCGGCTATCGTGGTTTTGGTTTCGATTCGTAAGCCGAACAAAAGACTGGGGAAAGGATATACCGGCGGGGCCGTGGCTGCTCCAGTGGCGGCTGAGATAGTCGAAAAGACCCTGACCTACCTGGAAAAACGAGAGCGTGGTGATTGGTGAGTAGCGGTCTGTCACATGTGGTTTGAGGAGTTGTCATTGCGAGTCCGCCGTAGGCGGACGTGGCAATCTCTGTGCTCGAACCGGTAGAGATTGCTTCGCTTCGCTCGCAATGACACTCATTGTTTCATGTGTGATGGAGCAGTAGTGTGACGAAGGACGAGGGGGCGAAAGACGAGGGACGCGCTACGCACGACGAATCAAGAGACACTGTATGGCTAAAATAGTCTATGCTGTTTGCGGTGAAGGATTTGGACATGGCACTCGCTCACACCCGATAGGGCAGAGACTGATTGATGCCGGCCACGATGTGATGTTTGTCGGGTCCAAGAACTCACTTGGCTATATGAGACAGTATTTTGGTCCCGACAAACACAGTCGGGATGTGAAAGAGGTATTTGGTCTGTCTTTCGCTTATGACAAGGGATATGTGGACCCGATAAGGACTGTGAAAAAAAATCTTGTGAAGCTGCCTGTGTGCCTCAGGCAGAATAATAAGCTCTTCAAGGAACACTTCGAGCCATTTGAGCCGGACCTGGTTATCTCTGATTTTGAGCCTTTTAGCGCCTGGTGGGCCTGGCGAAGGGGAGTGCCATTTATCAGTATCGACAACGAGCATATACTTACGATTTGTAAGCTCGAGCATCAAGCGAAGGACTGGTTTTCGCGGCTGACCGCCAGCGTGGTAACCAGATGTCACTATGTAGGGGCGGCTGCTTACGTTATTATAAATTTTTTCCGCGTGCCTTTGAAGATTGATTCTGCTGTTTTAGCCCCACCTGTTGTAAGACCGATTGTTTGTGCTCTCCGGCCCCGGCAGGGAGAGCATATTCTTGTATATTCCACCACTGGGACAGGCGAGGACCAATTCCGCTACGTGCTCGGTAAGTTTGGCAGGCAAAAGTTTTATGTTTATGGTTTTGACAAAAGCGCCGAGGACAAGAACTGTATCTTCAAAAAGCGCTCCATAGAGGGATTTCTGGCCGACCTTGCCTCTGCCAGGGGGGTTATAGCTTCAGCCGGCTTTTCGCTGATAAGTGAGAGTATGTATCTGAAAAAGAGAATGCTGGTTTTGCCTTTGGCCGGCCAGTATGAGCAGATAATTAATGCGCACTATATCCAGAAGCTCGGATTAGGGCTTTCGGCTGAAAAGCTGGATGAGCCGGTTTTGGCCAGGTTTCTTGATGACCTCGATAAGCCAATGCCCACCGATGAAAGGATTATCTGGCCGGATAACGATAAATTCTTCCACATCTTCCAGGATGTCCTGAACAAGCTGGATGCCCCAGTCAGTATAGCGACTCCTTAACCTTTGCTCTTATCGTGTAAGGGTTTCACTGATTCGGCTCAGTTTTTGCTTTTTCGCTTTTCTCCGACTCCCATTTGAGATTCTGCAGGCCTTTGGTCTTAACGAATTGTATGTGGCCGTCCACGAATAGAATATTGCAGCCCTCGCCCTGATGGTTTTCGGTGGTTAGGATTTCGGATCCGCCAACCTGGTTCCAGCCGGGAGTGGTCTCAAATAGCAGGACCATATCGGGTTGCGATGCTATGCTCATTTTTTCTACGTTTATATTCATAGCGTAATTGCAGGGACCCTCAGGTGCACCCTTGCAGCGAAACGATTTAGGGGTTACTTCGGCATGCTCAATCAATAAATCACACCATTTTGAAGGAGTCGGGAACTTATCATTGTAATCGTTGGCATAAAGGAGCATTGCCTTGCCAAGGCCGGACATATTATTAGCGCAGACCATTCGCTGGGCTATGGTTCTCGTTCTTGCCAATGCGGGCATCATTTTCGACGTGGTTGGGAACGTATCGTTATAATCGTTGGCGTAAATAAGCATCGCCTTGCCAAGCCCGGACATATTATTAGCGCAGACCATTCGCTGGGCTATGGTTCTCGTTCTTGCCAATGCCGGCATCATTATTCCCATCAGCAGCGCGATTACGGGTAACGAAGCAGGAGGAATGATTATTCCTGCAATGGCAAGACCACTGCCCTTAAGCCGGCCTACGCTTTTACTGATTTTGACTAATGCCACGATGCCGAGGGCTATCGCCGGTATTGCTGTTATAAAGCAGGTGAAAGGCGCGAGGATGCCAAGCACAAGCGAGGCAACTGCCAGCCCGCTGGTTTTGGCCTCCTGTGCCTGCTGAGGACTGGTTACAGGAGTGCTTGTTAACGCCGAGTTGCAGGACCAGCAGGATGCAGCGTTATCCGGATTTTCCGTTCGGCATTTTGGACAGTTCATAACATTTCCTTTTCAATCGCTATCTTGCGGTTTGGTAGCAGCCGTACGGCTACTGGTTCGGTTCAGGCACTCTTTTTTCACTCCACTTGAGGTTCTTCAGGTTGTTTGTCTTAACGAATTCCACGTGATTGTCCACGAATAAGATGTTGCAGCCCTCGCCTTGATGGTTTTCGGTGGTTAGGATTTCGGGTCCTCCGGACTGGTTCCAGCCGGGGCTGCTCTCAAATAGTAAGACCATATCAGGCGGAGCGTTTGTCCCCAGCTTTTCTACGTCATTGTTCATAGCGTAACTACAGGTTTCTTTGGGGGCACTTGGACAAGTGAGTGTCTGTTTGGTTACCTCCTGATATTGAATGAGTAAATCGCACCATTTTGATGGGGTCGGGAACATATCATTGTAATCGTTGGCGTAAATGAGCATTGCCTTACCGAGGCCGGATAAGTTGGTGGCGCATACCATCCGCTGTGCTATTGTTCTTGTTCTTGCGAGTGCAGGCAGCGTGATTGCCATCATCAGCGCTACGAGCGGTATCGCCACCACAGGGACACAAATACCGGCGATAGCAAGACCATTGCCTTTTAACTGCCTCTGGCCTTTTCCGATTTTGACCAATGCTACGATACCAAAGATTATCGCCGGTATCGCCGTCACAAGGCAGGTAAAGAGGCTCAGAATACCAAGCACAAGCGATGTAATTGCCAACCCGCTTGTTTTGGCCTGCTGTGCCTGCTGAGGTTGGGTTGTAGAGGTGCTGGGTAGTACGGAACTGCAGAACCAGCAGGATTTAGCATCGTTCGGATTTTCTGTTCTACATTTTGGACACCGCATTTTGTTTCCCTTTCAATTTTATGTTATGTGATGGTTATGCGTTGTTGAAAAGAGTTTCCTGACTTGTCGAGGTCATTTTGAGCGAGCCGCAGGGCGAAGCCCTGCACCGGATCAAGCCCGCCTTCGGCGGGGCGAGTCGAGAAATCCCTCGACCCAGCTCGGGACGGGTTCTGTTTTTGCATAGATTTCTCCACTTCGCGTCCCTTGGGGACGCTTCGGTCGAAATGACAATGGGGCTTTCCAACAAAGCATGATGCTTGCATAATATAGATTGTCGGTGGGGATTTGCCAGAAGATTTCATTTATTTTCCTGATGCTGGCTGGTTCTATTGTGCTCTTGTGTCGGGTTTGCCGATGTATCCGGCTTCAATGCAGAACTGGATGATGTCACGCGCTAAGGGTGCGGCATCGGTTGGGCCGTGCTGGCCTCCTTCGACGACCACGGCAATTGCTATCTTGCGGCCTGCGCTGTCGGCGGCAAAACCTGCGAACCAGGCATTGTCCGGTTTTTCTGTTGAGCCGGTCTTGCCGTAAACTTTTACATCCTGCGAGGCAAGGCCGCTATTAGCAAATTCCTTGTTGGCTGTTCCGCCCGGCTCATTGACCACGGCGGACATCCCGTCATAGGCCGTTGCCAGCGTCTGGGGCGATATGCCAAGATTATTTTCGATTTTTGAATTATTAGGGTCGTCCAGAAACAGTCGAGGTGTTTTATACAATCCGCCACGGGCGATTGTAGCCATTACATTTGCGACCTGCAGAGGCGTAACCCGCAGATTGCCCTGGCCTATGCCAAACCACCTTCTTTCGCCTTCTTCGAGCGAAGGCACTTGGTCAAATTGCCGGATTGTGGTCTTGGGAGGACGGTTCGAGATTTGTCCCTGTGCCTGTCTTAGTTCTCGATTCTCGATGCTTCCGCCTTCGCTGATGCTACGGCGGACAAGCGATACTCGATACTCGTCGTTTGATGTGTAAATGTCGGTGACCAGTGGAATTTGGTGGCCATAGCCGAATTTGAAGAGCCATTGCTGCAAAACCGGAGGGTCGATTCTGTCGGCAAGGCGTGAAAAATAGATATTGCAACTGCCCTTGGTAGCATTGTGAGCGTTATTTGAACCCTCGTTGTCGTGGCCCAGCCAGGAGTATCTATTGTATATCCAGCAGCTTGGCCAGCCTGTTGGGGCTTTTTGAGCGGGGCAGCTAATAACCTCATCGGCAGTGATTTTACCGGATTCGAGCCCGGCGATGAGAATCAGCGGTTTTATTACCGAGCCAGGCGGATACTGCTTATTTATTGCCCGGTTACGCAGCGGCTCGTTAGGGTCAGCGACCAGAGCAGCGTAATCAGCCCTAATCTTGTTCAAATCGAAAACCGGCATCGAGACGAGGGCGAGAATATCACCCGTTGCGACGTCAATCACCACCGCGGCCGTGGGTGCCTTGTAATTGGGGTTTAGCTGGCCATTGGCGAGATACTCTTCTATTCTTTTTTGAAGCTCGATGTCTATGGTCAGCGAAACGTCTTTTCCGAACTGGGTTTCGGTCCGGTTTACGAGCTCGCGGTCTATGTCATAAATAAGCTCACCTCGTCTGCCGCGAAGGATAGCTTCACAAACGTATTCAACGCCATCTTCTCGTCCGCAGACTTCTCCATCCAGGTAGCTTGATAGTTTGTCATCTGCGAAAAGAGCTTTATCATCCTGTTGTGTTGCCGGGCCGACCCATCCTATTGTTTGGGCGGCAACTGGCCCATAACGGTAGGACCTTTGCCCTTTTGGCAGAATTTGGACGCCATCAATGTCCGTAAATTCCAATTGTGCAGTAAAGATGTCATCGTCGGTTTTCAACTCGAGCAGCGGCCAGTTTTTGTCCATATCTGCAATGTCGTCCACTTTACCGACAAGCTGGAGGCGCTGGTCTTCGCTTGGGAATTTTTTTTCGAAATCTGCGATTGCCTCTGATAATGGAATGCTATTTATGCTATTATTATATTTTTCGAGGATAGCGGGGTCGGGGCCGGCTCTAATCCAGGCTACAAAGGTGCGTAAGTTCCATATTCTCTGGTTTATTTCCGCAATTTGGGTTTCAATCTGGCTGCGTTTGAGACCGAAATGTGTGCACTTTTCAATTACCTGCTCCAGGTCTTCAATTCCAGTCTGGAGTTCTTTGCGGGCTTCCGGCATAGATGGGTTGGCGTTCTGTTTCGCTGCGGCTTTGAGTAACATTATATTCTGAATGCGCTTGTCTAAAATGCAGGTCAGTCTGTAATTTATGCACAGTTGGAATTGCGGCTGGTCGGCAGCCAGGACTTTGCCTTTGCGGTCGAGTATTCGGCCTCTGAGTGTTTTGAGCTGCCGGGATAGACCTCTTTGGCGTTTTAGTTCCGCGATATCATCCTGAACGGATGAGTCGGGCATCAACTGCATTTGTGTCAGGCGAAGCAGGCAGACCACCAGAAACGCTGCGATTACGATTATAAAAATCTTGATTCGCTTATCGTACATGTTTTAGTCGTTAGTTATCAGTCGTTGGTAGTTGGTCATTAGTATTTCGTGGTTGGCGTCTCTTTGCTCTTTGCTGAATGCTACCTGAGGCTGCGCCGAACGCGATTTGTTTTTATACGTATCCACCAGGCTGAAGGCAAGAACAAAAATGGTCCCACGAGACTTGAATACAGGGATATTCCCAGAAGAGCGGTGTGTATGTTTGGTGCGATTGGCTGGCCCTTAAGAAAGGCCAAAAAATAAGCCACGGCATCGGCTAAAAGCACAGTGATAAATATCGCGAGCGCCTGATGGGGCATCCTTTTGATGGTGATAACACGGTGCAGGTATGCCAGGGCCGTGCCGAACAGTCCGTAGCTGAGCATTTGCGGGCCCATTGCCGGACCAATAAGGTCGGCCGCGAAACCTATCGTGAAGGAGGTTATAATCGCCTCGGAGATATTGCAGTAAATAGCGAAGAACACCAGAAGGATTGATAGCAAATCCGGCCTGATATTCAGGTCGGCAAATAAACTTGCCTGCAGAATGGTAGCGAGAAGAATCAAGACTGCAAATCGTAACCATCGCATTTGTTAGATATCCTCATTAGACTTATTTTGCAGCATATTGCAATGCCGGAGTTTTCAGTAATACTATCGCGGATTTATTATAATTACGGCTACGCCGGTTAATTTTTCCACGTTGCAAACGGGTGTGACCGTTATATCCCATACCGAGGGATTTTGGTCGTCCCTTTTACATTGTGTCACCTTTCCTATAATCATCGGGGCATCCAGAAAGCCGCCTTTCTTGCTGGCATAAATGACGTCGCCGGTTTTGACTTTGTGCTCCGTCTGGAGTAGCTGAATCTTAGCCGAATCGTTGCTGCTACCCTGCATTACCCTCTCTACGTTTAGTTTCCCTATCTTTACTGCTATTTTGGATGTTGGGTCTGTGAACAACTTCACGCGGGCGGTGCGGGAAGATATATCAGATATGGAGCCGATGATACTATTGTCGGCCAAAACGAATTGACCTTTGACCAGGCCGTCATCTCCTCCGCGGTTGATGGTAAGCTCACTGTGCAGCCGGTCGATAGAGGCTGTAATGACATCGGCGAGCATTAACTTTGCCCCCTGGAGAGGCAGTCGGTTTCGTAAACCCGAGAGATCTTCAACCTTTTGACGCTCCTGTTTCAACTGTGCTTCGAGGTTGACAATGTAATTTTGGTATTGAGCTTCTCTGTTGTTGGAAGGCTCCTTATTAAGCGGCTGTTGTATGCGTGCCGCAAGCGAGATGCTTCTGCCGATACTTAATGGCCAGCTAAAAATGCGGGCAAAAGCGAACTGAAATTTGTTTGTCAGACTTTGAGGGGCGAAGAGGAAAATAAGCCCGGCTAACATAAACCAGGTAAATAACATTCCTCTGGAGACTCTTGGTTGCTTCCTTGCCATATTTGCTGTTCGTGTCCTGTCTTTGACCGGACACTGCAAGATTGCTGGCTATGTATGTTTAGCCAGAGGTTACTTCTTCAATATCCGCGCCAAAATCTTGCCTACCCACCTCAGCACCTTACCCTTAGGGAGGTTGACAATTGTGACCTTACGGCCTTTGCAAATGCTAATCCATTTTGACATTACTGTTCCATTTTGACCGGGTATAGTTAATTCCGCTACCTCTATGTTTCCAAGATACATTTTCCACAGGGGGACCTTTGTTTGCGACCTGCGACAATTTGCAAGATGTTTGGCTTTACTCCCAGCCGTATTCATCGTGGTCCATCGTATCTTTCCACAATTCGAGATTTTCAAGATAGACGCTGGTGCCACGTGCCACACAGGTTAGCGGGTCCTCGACTCTTTCGACCTTCAAGCCGGTTGCGTTCGCCAGAACCGTATCCATTCCCCGCAGCAATGACCCGCCGCCGCAGATGTGTACGCCGTTGTCGATCAGGTCGGCGGCCAATTCCGGCTCAGCCTTTTCCAGAGTTACGGTAACTGCATCTATAATTGCGGCGATGGGGTCGCGGAGGGCTTCGCGGATTTCCTCGCTTGTTATGACAATTTTTCTCGGCAGGCCTGAAATGGTGTCTCTGCCGGCTATCTCCATTGTCAATTCCTCTTCCAGCGGGGCGGCTGAGCCAATTTGTATCTTGACTTTTTCGGCCCTTGCCTCTCCGATAAGCAGGTTGTAAGTTTTCTTAAGGTGATTGATTACCGCTTCATCCATATCATCCCCTGCGACGCGGATTGACTGGGAGGTGGCGATGTCGGCCAGACTCATTATAGCTACTTCTGTGGTTCCTCCGCCGATATCGACAATCATCGAGGCGGTAGGCTCAGTGATTGGTAGGCCGGCTCCTATGCCGGCGGCCATCGGCTCGTCAACCAGATACACTTTACGTGCTCCTGCACGTTCGGCGCTATCGATAACCGCTCGGCGTTCAACAGCAGTTATTCCGCTGGGCACGGCAATTACCACCCGGGGCCTGATTAAGCTGCCCCTGCCGTGGACTTTGCGGATAAAGTAGCCGAGCATTGCCTCGGTGATTTCGAAATCGCTGATTACGCCGTCCTTCAAAGGTCTTATTGCACTGATTGAGCCGGGTGTCTTGCCGAGCATTTCGTGCGCGACCAGACCGACAGCTTCGCCATTGTTGAGAACTATGTTGGTTCCTTTGCGAACTGCGACTACGGAGGGTTCATTGAGGACGATACCTTTGTCGCGGACACAAACCAAGGTAGTGCAGGTACCCAGGTCGATACCCATATCCATACTGAACCAGCCTAAGATTGTGTCCAGTATCACTTTCGACTCCTTTCTTGGTTTGCCAGTTGGCCCCGTTAGAAAAGATTCATCCTTCGTAGTTCCTACTACGGAGAAGGAAAGTCGTTTTTCTAACCGGGTTAGCTATTTTTATATAATAAGAGCAACCCCGTCAATAGGGAAATTGCTATGGCATACTAAAAATTGTGCCGTATTGGGAATAGCACCTATAGGCGACCAGCACCGCAGCAGCCAGAACTACGCAAAATGCCACCGCGAGAATAATCGTGTAAATATTGTCAGGCGGCGTTATCTTTTTGCCACGGCTCTGGCCATTAGGACTCATATCCCAACCTCACATAGTAATAACGATTCCCCGTTTACGATACGTGCCACAGTGTTAGTGCCGTTTCTAATAAAAAAGTGTAACTTTTTCCTATGTAAAAACAGGTTGCATATCTATGCATTTGAGATTGCCACGGCCTGTTTCACAGGCCTCGCAATGACAAAAAACTGATAGTTATTTTTTAGAAACGGCGTTAGCATCCCTACAGGCTGGTGCTTACGTTATCACCGACTTTAGGCGGCTGTTGCACAAGCTCCAGGATACCGACTGCCTTTTCGGCATCAACATCTAAAATTAAAATATCACAAATAAACTCATCGCCACGAGTAACGTGGAATTTCATACTTTCCTTGACACCGTCTGCTGAACCGATGGATATCTCGGCCATAGAGTTTTTCAAGTCCACTGCTGCTACCCGCCCCTTCAGCTCGAGGTTTCTAGTAACAGGGGCCACCTGAGCTTTGTCTTTTATCGGTGTGACCGCTGTGGGCGCGGCAGCAGTTTTGCCGAATGGCCGCAGGACCTGGTCTAACTTGTCCTGCAGTTCAGTTTTCTCCTCGAGCAGGCGCCTGCTCTTTTCTTCCAGCACCGTTATTATCGCCATTTTTTCAATAAGAGCGGCTGTGGTATCTTTAAGGTCACTTTGTTCCTTTATCAATTCAGCTTGAACTCTTTGTAGCTCATCGAGGGTATTCTTTAATAACTGGCCCTGCTTATCGGTGGTTTCGTAAAAGTCCTTTGTTATGGCTGTCCAGCTATTTACCTTCTGAAGCAGCATTGCTTTTTCTCTTTCAGCCGCATCGAGTTTAGCTTGTAAGTCCCCCATTTGTGTCCGTAGTGAGGTAATTACCTCATTTAGCTTTGCTTTCTCCTGGTCTGTTTGCTTAATCGTTTCGTTTAGCTGCCTCTTTGCGTTGTCTTCCTTTTCCTTTGCAGCCGCTGCGGTGTTGCGAAGGTCGGTATATTTTTGTCTATAGTTTTCCGCATTGGCAACATAAGTTACCACAATACCGCAGAGGAATATTGAGGCTACCGTTAGCAAGATAATTAAAGCCTTTGTAAGTGTGCTCACAACAGGCTCCTTTCAGTTTTGTATCGTTTAGAATACGCCTGGAACTTACCCTAAGGCGTCCCAAACCCAATAAACGCTATCCAAACACGCTCCAATTTGCGACTTTTCGCAAAGCGGAACCCCAAACTCTGGTCATTTAAGTATAGTATAATTTTACGCTTAAAGCTCTAAAAGGTCAAGTTATTTTTGGCCAATAGACCTAAAATAAATGTCAAAAAGCAAAGTGTCAAAATTGATGATGGGTTTTTCAGGACATTATCCTACCCACCGAAAAACGGGTATCGGGCCAAATATCTGCATTGGGCGCCGAAAAAAGCACTAAACTAATTTCGTATTTCCTCCATCAGTGATTCTATGAATCTCAACCAGGCGCCCTTATCTATGACCCTTTGCACTTCGGGGTCGAGCCAGATTTGCTCAAGCCGGTCTATTATCTCCTCAATTTTAAGTGGCTCGACCTTCTCTATTTGCTGCTCTGCTAAAACAGATTGAGAAGTTGCTGTCGGAGCGAAACCGGCAGCCATAGCTTGGCCCATACCCTGGCCCATGATCATAGACTCTATCTGCTGAGACCATCCAGCCTGCCAGAGCCAATCCTCGCAAAATAGGTCAAGGTCGTAGTAGTTAATGACACCATCGGCAGCTAAATCATAGTCATGATTCCAGTCGGAGTCGCTGGTATTGCTATCCCAGGCATTAGCAAAGATAGCGTAATCGATGAAGTTTACTAACCCGTCTCTACTATCAGGGTTGTTGAAATCAGCAGGGCTCCAGTAATATTCGTCCGCACCCATATCCACGATTTCACTTCCATTGCTGTCACCATCTACTACACGCTTTTCGCCGTCGATGTCTGTTGGCGGTAATCCGCCAATAGGTGTATTGGTTCCCGCATCTATACAGGGCGACCCGTCAGGACTGAGGTGGAAATTGTTGGCACCGGCATCGAAGAAGTTTGGATAGACGTCTATATTACCCTGACCTAATCCCAGCCACCCGCCTTGTATGTCACAAAAACTGAAATTGGGAACACAGGTCTGGTTAAAATTGTGTATTTCATTGCCGGAAGTATAAGCGATGTCAGCCCAGAGGATGCAGTTTGTTACATTGGGTGAAGAATTATTTTCGTTGTATAGTGCACCACCATAATCGGCTGAATTTTTGCTGAAGGTGCAGTTGACTACTGTCGGTGAAGATAAGTAGTTGGAAATCCCACCACCATAACTGCCTGCATGGTTATTATTAAAGATGCAATTAGTGACTATGACTGACGGAGATTGGTAGTTATCCATACCTCCACCACAAAAGGTGGCGGTATTATTGCTGAAAATGCAGTTGGTTAAATTCGGACTCGAAAAGTCACTGTGCATCCCTCCACCATAGTAAGACAGATTGTCGCTGAAGGTGCAGTTTATCAACTGCGGGGAGGCAGAACTGACACAACACATCCCGCCGCCATAAGACTCGTCATTTCCATTTTGGGTAATCAGGCAATTACTAACCATAGGTGATGCGCCGTCACACCACAAACCCGACCAATATCCCTTAGTTATTGTAAAGCCATCGATAATAGCTGTTTGGCCGACGCTGGATGCTATTACCACATCCTGAATTTCACCAGTGCCGTCGTTATCTATGTCGCCGTTGAGAATGGTCTGGTTTGCAAGCCAGTTACGCTGGTAGCGGACGGTTTCGCTTCCGTTGAATCCTCCATAAATGGCAACGCCATCAATAAGCGCAAATGTAGCAGAAGATGGGTCGCAGGGGTCTGTCCTTTCCGAAGGCCGGTATGTCCCCGCGGCTACCCATATCTCACTTCCGCAGCCGGCCCGCGCTCTTGCAAGGGCATCCTGTAAGTCTCTGTAAGCATTGTGCCACGACATACCGGTATTTGAGCCGGGAGCGTTGTCATCCACATAGATAACGCCTGGATTCCACGCGCAGACAGGCGTATTTATCTCAACAACATTATAGGTTGAATCGCCCTCTATCTCGCAAAGATTGGTGATTGTCCCTAACGGCTCAGCAAGTTCATTGACCTGCACGGTAAGAGTAAACGTACCGTTGTCATCCGGCAAGACCGTCGGGAGGTTCCAGCTTACAGTTCGCTCGACTTCGTTGTAATTACCCAGAGGCGATGATGAATTATAGTCAACCTCCTGCGGCAGACGGTCAACAATCATAACATTGCTATCACTGTGACCGTTCGCATCATAGCTAATCGTATAAGTTATATAATCGTCCGGCAAAACACAGTTGCCTTCAGGAATGTTGTCGTCCTTAGTCAAGAGAAAATGGGCCGGCTTATACGAAACATCCCCCGTCGGCACACATATCCCCGCAGGGCCCGATTGTGTCACACCGGTACTCACCGAATAAGTTTGGATAAATGGGTAGCTCGAGCAATTATATACCCGCACCTGCCGATCAGTTGTTGTTACATAAACCAGACCGGTATCAACGTCAACAGCCAGCCCTGTAGCCACTGTTCCTATATTCTGTTCGGTGTTGGGATTTGTTTGGGTCTCAAGGTTATGTTTCACAAGGAACGTATGAAACCCACCTCCAGGGGCCTGAAATCCGTCGATGTAAAGATAAGCGGGGTGCTGGCCATTGTTTGGGTCAACGGCAATGCCCATAGCTATCCTTCCCACATCCCTTGTCCCCAGATGCGTCCAGTTAATATCATCAGCATTATAAATATGCACGTTGTTTGTATTATTAGCAACGTATAGGCGCCTCGTGTTTTCATCTAATGCTATTCCCCACGCACCAGCACCGTAAGGCAAGCTGCTGAGTGTAACATATGGATCGCCCTGAGTATATGGCTGGTTCGGGTTCTGAGGGTCCATCAATATCAGCTTCTTCTGGCCGGCATTCCAGGCGAGAATATAAAGTTTATCGAGATTTCTTTCAACAACATATACTCTTTGCTTTGTTTCATCTGCAACAATGCCAGACAGTTCACCCGCCGATGAATATATTTCTCTTAAGTCTATAAATCCTTCCTGCTCTAATGTTTTTGCATTAATCCAGACAATTTTGGCAGAACCCTCATAGGTTATAAAAAGAAGCTCGAGATTTGAATCGATTGTAATACCGCCAGCGTCATCGTTTGTAGCATAAACATTTGCCTGTTCCTGTAGTTGGTTGCCTTGGATTTTATACGCCTTGAGCGTGCTGGCGTCGTGGTCTGTGATGGCATAAACCGACTTTGCAATCGCTGAATTTGTGCTGGCCAAGAAAGAAATGATGGTTACAACCATCAGCGCAACTTTGATTTTTTCTACGCGTTCCATCTTTAAACCTCCTGTTCATTTATATATGTCTTTCTTAAAACATCCTGCGCCTTCTTAAGACAATACTGCCTATCACAATTAACAGCACAGTCGCTGGCTCTGGTATCTGATATAAGATGACTCGCGAGTAAGTATCGGGGCTACCGAGATCGATGTTAAATGGAATTCCGGTTTGCCACTGGCCACTCACAAAGCCAAAACCATAGTGACCACCAGTGGAAAATTTGGCCAGATCGTATCCATAAACATTAATGGTCCCAGAGTCACTTGCCCCCAAGCCGTCAGATATGAAACCGCCTGATAGATTAATAACACCAGATTCTAAAACTCCAATCCTTTCTGCCGTTCCATCCGACACATTTATCACAGCATATTCTCGGGCTGCCAATATATCCATGTTCGCACTCCCAAAAACATTAACAGTGCCTGTATCCCAAGCATATAGCTCATATAAAGAACCTCCAAATACGTTTACGCTGCTGGAATCCAAGGCAGCCAATGTATGTACGCTCCCTCCACTGATATTGATAGCGCTTTGGTTAAGAGCAGTTACTTCTGCTATGCCTCCGGTTATGTTGAGTATGCTGGAATCGTATGCCAATATTCCGGAGGCCCTTCCCCCAAACATACTTACCGTCGTGCGATGTGGCGGCGTGTCATAAATAAAGACCCTTGCGTACTCGTCCCCCTCTCTAATAACCCCATCGCTGGTAAAGATTTTATCTACCGGTACAGCATAAAGCCCAGTTCCCGCAAATAATACCACTGCCAAAATTGTAAATATCTTTTTTCTAAACATAACTTTGCCTCCTTAAAACAGGTCCTCAATTTCTTATGAATGCTCCGACTTTCTATTATACCATATTTACCTGCCTTTATGGCTAAAATTCAGGATAAAAAGTGGAAATCCTTGTTATAAGATGCGCAAAAACCAAGAACCGTTCCAAGTACTCTTCAAAATTTTCTGGTCAGGAAGGGTTTTTCAGTAAAGTTTCTGCTGTTCTACAGCAGACGCTTGTGCCTTCTACCGCTTTGCTGCGGATTGAAGAACGGCCTTGGCGGCAGCGATACGAACAAATTTTGACTCATTCTTAAGCAACTCCGGCAGGAATTTTGTAAGAGAAATCGTCCTGATTTGACCTATAGCCAGCGCTGCCAGCATATTAGCACGTTCGCGGGACCTTTGGTCCAGGTTGGCGGCGAGGTTTTTCTCAAAAAAATCGCGAACTTCGGGTTCTCCGGCGGGGTCTTTAAGCGTGCCGAGCTGCTCGGCTGCTGCCAGTCGGACCTCCGGTAATTCATCATCCAGCATAGTAGTAAGGGCGTTTTTCGCCTCTGCAGTTCCCATTACCCCCATTGCCCTTATGCCCATAATTCTGACGTCGGCATAAGCACTTATCAGCATTGACCAGAGTTTTGGATATATTCGCTCATCGCCGAGCCTGGCTATGGACTCCACTGCCTGGTACACGACCTTGTCATCAGAATCTTTGTGCTGCAGGGCCCAGTACAAAAACTTTAGGGCCGTTCTATCGCCGCTTTTGCCCAGTAGTAAGGCAGCATTAGCCCTGACCGTCTGGTTATTGCTGACTATGACCTTTCGCAGAACTTCAAGGTATTCGGGAGCTCCAAGCTTGGCCATCGCATAGCACGCGGCAATTTTGACGTTGTCGTCTTTATCCTTCAGCAGCTGCATTACCGACTTTTCTCCGAGGGTGTATTGGAAGTCGCCTATGGCCAAAGCGGCTGCAAATCGAACCGGCACAAATTCGTCCCTCGCCAGCCGTTGCACCCTGGGCATTAGTTTGACCTGCCTGGTTGCTGCGACAACCTCAATGGCGTTAGCCCGCACCATAGGGTCGCTATCGGCTAATCCCTCCAGGAGAATTCGAAGAGCCACCAACCTGGGTTCGTTTACATCAGGAACATTCAAATCACGAGGGGCAGTTTTTAGCGGTTGGTTGCATCCGAACGAGAATATCATCGTGCATACGAAAATAAAGACAGGGAAAATAGAAACGTTTACCCCGTTAGAAAAACGGCCTTCTTTTCTAAATGGGTTTACGTTTTTGTTCCGTTGCAGTTTGGTTTTTTTAAGCGTATTTTTCATTTGGCTACCCTGCGCAGATAAATGACATTTTTTGGTTCTTAAAAATTTTGCCGAAAGTCCCACTATTATGAGCAAGACAAGGCATACCTCACAACAAAAATCCAGCCATTCGCCGTTTTTACTGAAAAAAGAGATTCTTTTATCTATCGGTATTCTGTCGAGGAAGTAGCCTGCTACGGCTGTTCTGGCCATAGCTTTGTGGGGCAAAGTGCCGGCCCAAAACCCATCTCTTATACGTCCGAGGCTGTCGATTAGGCAGCTTATGCCGGTATTGACGCTCCTAACGATAGTGAGCCTGTTTTCGACAGCCCTGAAGGCACAAACGGCTGCGTGCTGAGGAAGTTCCGCAGTTGGGGAAACTTCTGTGTCGTCAAATTTGACAAACCATCCATCGTTGCTTATATTTACGAGCCAGTCAATCTGCTTTTGTCCGTGTTTATCCAGGGCGAATCTTCTGGCGATTGCGGGGACGGTGTCCTCATAGCAAATCATTACGCCGAATTCGTAAACCGATGGTTCTTTTTCGGCTGGAGCATTTTTAACAGGGCTGGTCATTTCAAAAACGGTGTATTCGCTGCCATAGTCGAGCGAATAATCGAAATTATAAGGTATGAATTTAACTTTCATCAGCAATTTGTAAAGCGAAGGAAGGGTTTTCCTAAGAGGCAGCACCTCGCCGAACGGGACAAGGTGGATTTTGTTGTATTGCTCGACCGCTTGTTGGCCGTCCGTTTTGTAAAGAAATGCCGAATTGAACCTTTGTGCTAAATAAATTGTTAAATCTTCCTGTATCTGAGGTGCGCCGCCATAAGCACCTACGAGGACAAAAGCAGTATCTTTCGAGTGTTCTCTGAGAGTAGTATCGAAAATTTTGTAGGGATGTGAAGGGTCTAAAATCCTTAACACTTGCGGGTCTAATGTTGCCTGCACCATTGTTTCAGGCCAGATGATAAGCTCTGCTCCGGCTTGTGCACTTGCTTTACTTTGCTGCAAGAGCTCATTGAATATCAAATCAGAAGATGCGCCCTCTCTCTTGACCGACTGCGGAATATTTGACTGCAATGCTGCAACTATTGGGCCGGCCTTGATGAAATTATCCGATTGTGCTATTCTCCACTGTCCGTAGGCAAAAGCGGCGATTACCGTTAGACACACCATGACCGCTTTAATGATATTGATGATTGACGATTGACGATTGACGATTGACAATCGAGAATCGAGAATCAGTTCGGCCAGGAGGCCGTTGAACATACCTATTAGGAACGAGACTCCGCCTGCGCCGAATATATCGGCTATCTGGATAAGTGCGATATTCTGATACTGGCTGTGAGCTAAAAACCGCCAGAAAAAGCCGCCTAAGAAAAGGCCCTGCATCCGTTCGATGCCGACAATCAGTATGGGTGCGGCGAGAAATAGCGGGAACTTCTTTATTCGGCAGTAGCGGAGACAAAGCGCCAGTATTGGCCATAGAAAAGCGGTGTAGAGGCAGAAAGCAGCCCAGCCGACTATGGTTACAGGGCACACCCAGTATAGATTGCCCAGCCAATAGCAAACTGAAATTATGTAGCTTATAAGGGCTAAAGGGCGGGGTTTGGCCTGCGGCGAACAGACTAAAATAAAAGGCACAAACGCCACCCACGCCAGAGCGGACCAGCCAATCGGCGGCTGAATCACCGTCAGCATCACCGCACTGCCGATAAACGCTGAATAAAACAGCAGGTTTTTCTTCATCTCTGTATTTTTCAAACAGCCGAATCCCTTAAAACCAACCTGCCTGCTATTTTCTTATCCATGAACCAGCGTCGACAGTTGACTTTCAAGATGGTAAAATTATAATGAACAGTAGGATAAACAGAAAGCCTTAATTGTTGGATTAGAATATAAAATATGGCAAACTTGAGACCCGCTTACCATTTAGACAATCCGGCAACAGATATATATGTCGGTGATAACCGCGAGATTCTTCCGCACATAAAAGCCGGGAGCATAGATCTTATTTTTGCTGATCCACCATTCAATTTGGATGTTGATTACGGCGAGTGGCAAGATAACTTACCCCGTGAGGCATATCTACGATTCACCTATGAATGGCTCGATGCATGTCTGAGAGTACTATCACCGCACGGATCGATTTGGATTAATATTCCTGATGATACTGCTGCTGAGATTGTAATTTATCTCAAAGGCAAAAAGTTGTCTATGATCAACTGGTGTATTTGGCATTTCCGGTTTGGGCAATGCCGAAACTCAAATTTCATAGTTTCGAAGGCCCATGTTCTATATTTCGCTAAAGATCCAGCCAAGCGGATCTGGAATCCTGATCGAGTTTTTGAACCTTCCGACCGAGCAACTACTTACGCCGACGTGAGGACAAGAAGAACTCAAACTCCCGGTTTGCGTGTCCCATTGGATGTGTGGTATGGACCGTATTGGGGTAGAATACAGGGTAATAATAAGGAAAGGCGGTCTCGTCATGAGAACCAAATTCCTGAAATTTATATGGAGCGTATTATTCGTGCATGTTCGGACGAGGGAAACTTAGTGTTGGATCCTTTTTTAGGAAGCGGTACGACGTGTACTGTGGCACGCGCCTTTGGCCGACGTTCTATCGGCATAGAATACAGCAAAACAATTGCCAAATCAGCGTTTGAACGGGTTCAAAGCGGACCTGTAAGACTTGAGAATTCTTTCGATACTGCCGTAATAAGAGCTTTTTTCTCGGTTCACGAGGGTGAAAGCACCGAGGAGGTAATTATTAAAGACTCGTTGCGCAACGCATTTATCAGAGCTTGTGATAATGAGCTTACAAGATTGGGTTTGCAACATAGAAAGGAATTTGACTACAATTGGAAACTTGAGATATTGAGAAAGGAAGGAAAGCTTGGAGGAGTATTTAACAGGAAAAAGAAAAGAGCTTCTTTTGCGAAAAATTCAGCCTTTAAACATGCGAAAGAAGCAGCAAAGAAAATAATGGATGCAGGGCTACCAAAAGACATTGATAGAATAATGAGTGATCCCGTTCTAAGACAAAAGTTTGACCAAAAGGCCAAGAAGATAGCGCCTAGAATAGACCTTTATCTTGTGAGAAAAGCGGCCCTTAATTATAGAAAAAAGGGACGAAGGTATGATAAGTTATCAACAAAGTAGAATTGCCAGCCAATGGCAAAAGATATCAAAAAAATCACGGACATAGTTAAGCAAGCATTTTTAGAAACACATAAAGGTTATAGCACCGACGAAGTAATAATTTGTGATAAGCTTAATAGTGCCTTTATAGAAAACTGCAAAAAGCAATTGCCTTCTGTAAGCGATGAAGCATTTAACCGACGGTTGCTAAGTTTGCGTAAACAGGGGAAGTTTGGTCGAGTAGCAATAAAGCAAGATCGCAATAACCATGATGATTATTATCATGCTAGTGAGATAGCTGCAAGACTCATATATGACAAGTACCATACTACTACTGACAGCGCTTTCTGTAAGCCCGAATTAAAAAAAGAATTTGACTCAATTGCTCAATCAATAGCCCCAAATGTTCACGTTTATCTGCTACGAAAGGCTGCACTTAAACTTAGAAAAAACCGCCAACTCAGGCCTGAAATCGTGCCACGAGTAGCTTCTTGGCATAAGCGTGTGTTGAAATTTTCGGTAGAGGATGTAGTTCGTAATCCTACGCTTATTCCGCGACAACCAGGTATATATATTTTCTGGGATGCTTCTGGCTATCTTTACATTGGCGAGTCCGAGGATATATACTCACGAGTTAAAAAACATCTTGACCATTCAGACCGTAAATCTTTAGCTCACTATTTTTGGGAAAACGGTTTCACAAATATATCTATAGAACTTCACGTTTTCGATCCCAACTCAGATGCAGTACGAAAGATCTCTCGACAAGCATACGAATCAAATCTAATAGAGGTTAGACAACCAAAGTTTAACGTTCGCCCCTAGCTCTTGGGATTAAGCTCAAAAAGCATCTTATCTACTGTTTAGTCCTTATCTGCTATTAGTGTCAGTTTTTCGCTGTGCGGCTTTAAGACTTTTTTGCAGGCCGTCATCCAGTCTTTGGTCCAGGCAATATATTTCTCCTTTTTGACCTCATCTTTGTATTTGTCGTATTTGTAGCCGATATTAAATGGCGGGTCGGCAAAGATTAGGTCCGCAAACGGCTCACGGACCTTGCCCAGAACCTCTATACAATCCCCGCAGATTATCTTATTGAGTAGTTTCTGCATATTGATATGGTATAGATTGGCGCTAAGTTTGCAAGAGGAATTGCATGATCGTGAAGCGTCGTTCGTCTTTCGTCGTTCGAGATACGAACCACGAATCACGGCTTGCCCTGTTTAGAAATTTCATTTTTAACGGGGCGTGATTACCTTTTGCTCTTTGAAGACTTTGCCGGTCAGGTGGTCTGTGAAGGTGACAGTAACCGTCAGAGGTTCTTTGAAGTTTTCGACCTTGCCGGCCACATCCAACTTCAATCGGTAATACACGGTTAATAAAGTCTTAAACCAGATTTCTCTTAGCTGTTCTGCTGTTACGTGCCACTGACCCAGCCGAGCAGGACCGTCCGCTTTGTTTAAGTCCAGGAGCTGCACGTCAACATCTCCTGCCGCCTTTATTATGTCGCCCTCCTGGTCAATCGGCTGGATATAGACAATCAGCATTTCCTTTTTGCCGTCCTTATCTTTATCATAAAAGTTGGTATATCTGGTAAGTTTAATTCCGTGGACGGAGTAGATATTTTCGGCCTTGACCCCTTCAGGCAAGCCGGAGAGGACCTGTATTTGTTGCATTAATTGTTCATTTTCGGACTTGGACTGTTCAACTTGGCTTTGTAGCTGCGTTTTTTCCTGTGTCAACTTTTCAACTTGGTCGGCCAACGGCGTTTTTCTGCTACTGGCGTTTTCACAGCCGACGGCTGACACCAGCAGGCTTCCAGTCAGGATAATCGTTACTATTCTCATTTGCGTAACCCTCAATGGGTAAATGCGTAGATGCGTGGATGAGTAAATGCGTGAACGCCTTAACCCATCTATCCATCTACTCATTTACTCATTTACTTATCTTCGGAGTCTTCTATTTTTTCCTCATTCGGATTTATCCGCCTCCGGCGGATTTACTTTTTCTTCCCTGACGATTTCAGGCGCTTTTTGCAATATTCTATCAGCCAGGCCATACTCGATTGCCTCTTTTGCATCCAGCCAGAGATTGCGGTCGCAATCTTTTTCGACTTTCTCTATTGGTTGGCCTGTGTGTTTGGCAAGTATATTATAGAGCACGCCCCGAAGCCGCAGTATTTCCTGCGCTTCGATGTCTATGTCGGTTGCAGGGCCAATTAGGTGCCCTGTTATCAACGGCTGGTGCAGTAGAATTCTGTTATTCGCCAGGAGGAACCGCTTGCCGGGCTTGCCGCCAGATAATAACAGTGCTGCCATACTCGCTGCTTGCCCGATACAGTATGTGGCGACGTCGCAACGCAAAAACTGCATTGTATCATAGACCGCAAGGCCGGCTGTGATTGAGCCGCCAGGCGAATTGATGTAGAAATGGATGTCGCTCTTAGTATCTTCATTGCTCAAAAAAAGCATCTGGGCAACGATTAAGTTGGCGATTTCGTCATCGAGCGGCCCGCCGAGAAGAACTATTCTGTCTTTCAGAAGCCTGGAATAAATATCATAGGCGCGTTCGCCTCGGCCGCTCTTCTCAATCACTATCGGCACCAAATTCTGATTAACAATCATATTCCTGATTCCTATTTGCTGTCGTTTGTCTTTTTCGCTGCTTTTTTTTCTTTATCTTCTTCTTGCAGCACCTCGTCGATAAGGCCGTATTCAAGGGCCTCGACAGCGGTCATATATCTGTCTCTCTCGGTCTCGGCGGCGATTTTTTCGACCGACTGGCCGGTGTGCTTTGCAAGGATTTCGTTTATCATGATTTTGGCCTTCAGGATTTCTTCCGCCTGTATTTTGATGTCGGCTGCCTGGCCGCTAACGCCGCCCCATGGCTGATGGAGCATAACTTTGGCGTGCGGAAGGGCGAATCGGCTGCCTTTTGTGCCGGCTGCCAGTATTAAGGCCGCTCCGGACTGAGCTCTGCCGATGCAATAGGTTGCCACCGGAGAGCCGACAAATCGCATGGTATCATAAACGGCCATCGTGTCGTCAACGCTGCCGCCGGGAGAATTGATATACAGACTGATTTCGGAGTTTCGCTTGAGGTTGTCCAGATACAGCATCTTCATAATGACTTCTGCGGCCCTCTGGTATGTTATCTCCCCTATCAAAAACACGATGCGGTTCTCCAGCAGCATATCGTCCAGACTCATCTGACGATAGCGCTGATATGGGCCGTATTGGTCGTGCACATCCAGGTTTTTGATGGAGGCGGCGTTTTGCAGCCCGCCGAAGGCGGGTGAAAATGAATGCGGGTAAATCTTTTTTGCCGGATGTTCAATAGACATTTAGTACTTCCCTTATAAAATTCGCATCTGGTATCCGGGACTTCGTATCATATTTGACGCTTTACCGGATATACTCTTTTAATCGGTTTTTCTTACCCGTTAGTTTTCTTTTTTGGTGTTGTTTTGTGTGCCCTGGGTGGTTTTTTTCCATCCCCGGGCGCTTTTTTTGCCGGCTTTTTGGCGGTTTCTCCAATATCCTTTTTTTCAGGCTCTTTCTCTGTCATCTTTGCCGACTCGAGCAATTTGGCGATGCACTTACTCTGGCGAATCTCCAGCCTGAACTGGGCCAATGAGCCATTGCGGGTCATCTCTTCTTTCATCCTTTCGGGACGCTGTCCTTGATGAATCGCCAACTGGGCGATATGGCCGTTGATTTCTTCTTCGCTCACATCAATCCCGAATTTGTCGGCGACTTTATCCATTACAAAGAATGTCTTGAGCTGTTCTTTGGCCTGCTCTTCGCTGCTTGCCTGCAACTGCTCCATCTGCTTATCTATCTGCTCACGGGATAGTCCCCGGATTAATAGATTCACATACTGTCTTTTTAGCAGCGTGCTCGCCTGCTCGGCAACAAGGTCCAGCGGCAGGTCGAAATTAGTATTGTTGAGCAGATACTGATAAATCTGCTGGGTCATTTCTGCCCTTGTTTGTTGCTCTAACCGGCTCTGCAGCGTATCGTAGGTTTTTTCCCGCAGCTCGTTTTCATTTTCGGCGCCCATCCTTTTCAAAAAGATTTCGTCCAGCTCGGCGGGTTTAAGCCATTTGATATCCTTGACGGTTATTTGAACGTCTATTTTTTTGCCGCGAAATTCTTCCCTGAAATATGTTTTTGGGACCTCGACGCCGGTCTGTTTTGTGTCCCCGGACTTGGCGCCTACTAATAGTTCGTCGAGTTTCTCAACCGGGATTGCCCCGACGAAACCGTTTCGTCTCACGTATATCTCGACATTGTCGAGTTTCTGCTGGGCTTCGGCCCCTTCCACCTTGAGGACTGCATCGGCAATTATCTGGTCGCCGGCCTCGATAGCACCTTCTTCCCGCGGCGTCCATATACCCGACCATTTTAGCAACTGCTCGATTTCTTTGTCGATTTGCTCGTCTGTAACCTCCAGTCTTGTCCTCGTTACAGGAATACCTTCGAGTTGCGGCAAATCAAACTCCGGACGCACTTCGACCTGGAAATCGAACTTCAAAGGTCCTTGTGCCGGCAGTTCTATGTTTTCGAAGTCGATGTCCGGGTCACCGAGGATGTCCAGCTTATTGTCCTTGATGGCCGAGTCGCTTGCATCAGCCAGCAATTTCAGCTTGACCTGCTCTGTGGTCTCTTTGCCGAACCTTTTTTCCAGAAGCCGGCGGGGCGCCCGACCCTTTCTAAAGCCGGGCACCAGCGCCTCTTTTTGCAGGGTTTTGTATTGTTCATCCGTGGAGTTCTTTATTGTCTGTTCCGGGACCTCGATGATGACCTTTTTTTTGCAGGGTCCTGCCTGTTCGATTGTAACGGTATTTTTTAGTGCTGCGGGTTGTTGTTCTTCAGTCATTTCGGTGCTCCCAAACGTTTTTGCTTTGGCGACTTAAATTATAAACAAAAAAAGGCACAAGGGGAAAGAAACTTCCCTTAGCCAGGTTCACGGTTTTCAATCCCGCACCGTAACGGTGCGGAACTTAAGCATATCGGCGACCAACGCCAAACTACCATTAGCCGGTGTCTCACCGATACTATCATAGTGCATAAGTCACAAGTCCACAAGTCTTATGCCCTTATGCTCTTACGTAAAGCGGGTGATGGGATTCGAACCCACGACGTCCACCTTGGCAAGGTGGCGCTCTACCCCTGAGCTACACCCGCAAGCTTTATTGATTATCTATTATTGATTATTGATTATCTATGCTCGTCTTTAGTCGCTCGATAGAACTCCATCGTCATTATATGGGCGGTTATCAAGGGCTGCAAGGGGTTTTTTGCAAAAATCTGGCGATTATATCTACACGGCAGTTTTCTTTTGGATATGGTATAATATCGGCTGCTGACAGGTGGAGACTGTAATTGAAGCGGATGTCGGTTTTGGAAAAGACGGTTTTAATATGGGTGCAAAATATCGAGGGTTAATCGAAACTTGCCTGACGGCAGTCAAGAATCGGGTCTATGTATCTCCATTTCTGTTATTACTCCTTCTGTCTATTTTAACTATTAAAGCCGATGCCAATTCTGCCGGGGGCGGACCTGTGGATGTAAACCGGCCGGCAGGGCAGGAGCGAAAGGACCCAAACGAGGGGAAGCCGCCCCGTCCCGACCATAAACTTCCGGCCTTTAAGGAACGAGTCCAAGAGAGAGCGAGAATGGTCGCCCAGCAAATCCAGGCACGAGAAGTCAACGACCCTAATGTCCTAAAGGCGATGCGGATAGTGCCCCGGCACGCCTTCATCCCTCCCAGCCAGCAGCGCGAGGCTTATGCCGACTATCCGCTTCCGATTGGCCTGGGACAAACCATCAGCCAGCCCTATATCGTGGCTTTTATGACCGAGACCTTAAATCTCAAACCCGACTCTAAAGTTCTGGAAATCGGCACCGGCTCCGGTTATCAGGCCGCTGTCTGTGCCGAGATAGCTGGGGAGGTTTATACAATCGAGATTCTCGAAGAGCTTGCTAAATCCGCTGAAAAGCACCTGAAAGAGCTTGGCTATAAGAACGTATTTGTTAAAGCCGCCGACGGGTATTTCGGCTGGAAGGAGAAGGGTCCTTTTGACGCAATCATCGGCACGGCTGCGACCGGTCGTGTGCCTCCGCCACTGATGGAGCAGTTGAAGCCGGGCGGCCGAATGATTTTGCCTTATGAGGACGACATCGGCCTTCAGTATCTGGTCTTAATCACCAAGGACAATAAAGGCAACATACGCAGGAGAAATGTTATGCCGGTCCGCTTTGTCCCGATGACCGGCCAGGTGCAAAAGAAGTAAGCTTCGGATTTCCTTCTTTGATTTTGTGTCTTTGCGCCTTTGTGGATCTATTTTCTGTGGCTTTGAAGAATTCGTGTTAGCAAGTCAGGTGTAATGCGGCGGCGGCGTTTACACCTGTCTGTGTCAATTCGTTAAACCGCTGGACGGCTTTGTGGGTATCGAGTGCTTCAAGTTGGATATTATTTTGCTGTAAGACCTGCCGGGTTTTCTCTGGCACTTTCATAAAACCTGATGCCCCGCAGCCGACCACTAAAACCGCCGGCTTAGCTGCGATTATAGATTCCAAGTCCTCTGCGGATAGCAGATGCCCTTGTTTTCTCCACCAGTTGGATAAGACAGAATCGCCGAGGATAAGACAATCGCTGGTGTATCTGACCCCATCTATAACGATTTCACCGAATTGGTACGAATCAATGTGCATTGGCAAACCTTATTCTACCGCGATGCGGGATACGTTTCAAGAGATACGAACTGGAGCAGGAGGGATTCCGGCCTGCGGCCTTGGACCCAAATCTGCCATAATTTACTCCTTCACCTGCCAAAGGCGGACGAAGTAATATCGGTGTTGCTTACCGGCAGTTTGAGGTTGCCGCGTCGTCCGGCACTTTGAAAAAGTGACGGACTCCTCGCAATGACGACGAAACGTCTTTACCTACAAATATGACGTGCACCCCCTGTATATGTCTCGGACGAATCAGGTTTGACAAATAGCTGCGAGGTGCGTTATATTCTGTAACTACGATTCGGGTGTTTTGTCCGCAGGACGTATGGCGGACGAGCTGCCGTGGGATACGCTATCTTTTTGAGCCGGCAAGGATGTCGTTGCAGATTCTGCGTATGAAGAAGATTTCGCGAAGACAGTTTCTAAGGCGAGGCACCGCTGCTTTGAGTGCAGGGGTGGCTATACCGTATATTGTGCCATCATCGGTGCTGGGTAAAGATGGAGCTGTCACGCCCAGTGAACGAATCGTGATGGGCGCTATCGGGGTAGGTGGGCAGGGGACACGGCATATAGGGGGCGGGATATGGGTTCAGGGGGGCGGTTTTTTGAGTAAGCCGTCCGTTCAGTTTGTGGCCGTCTGTGATGTGAATGCCAACAATCGCGATAATGCCCGCGACATTGTCAATAAGTTCTACGGCAATAAAGATTGCGCCAGCTACAGTGATTTCCGCCAGCTCGCTGCGCGCAAGGATATCGATGCGGTGCTTGTGGGGACGCCGGACCACTGGCATGTGCTTGTCTCGCTTGCTGCTGTCAAGACCGGCAAGGATGTCTATTGCGAAAAGCCGCTTTCGCTTACTATCAAAGAGGCAAGAGAGCTGGCCGACGCCGTCAGCCGTTATGGGCGGGTCTTCCAGGTGGGCACGCAGCAGCGCTCGGACAGGAATTTCCGTTTTGCGTGCGAGCTTGTTCGCAATGGTTTCATCGGGCGGGTCAAGTCAATAACGGTTAATGTCGGCGGGCCGCCCGTCTGGTCGTGTTATGCGCCCCAGGAGCCGGAGCCGCCCTGGCTCGACTGGAATATGTGGCTGGGGCCGGCGCCCTGGAGGCCCTATACATCGGCGATTGCGCCGGGCGGCTGGATGGCATATCGTGACTACTCAGGCGGCGAGATGACCAACTGGGGTGCGCACATGTTCGATGTTGCCCAGTGGGGATTGGGTTTGGACCAGGCCGGAGGCCTGGACGGGATCAAACCCGCCTTCGGCGGGAGCGGGCCGGTGGAGATAATTCCGCCGGATGGGAAAGACTTCAAGGTGCTGACTTACAGATATGCCAACGGCACCATTATGACCCGTGACGGTATCAGCAGGCCGTTCCCCGGCGTTCGGTTTACCGGCACCGAGGGTTATGTTGAAGTTAGTCGCGAGCACCTTGAAACAATGCCTGATAGCTTGGTCAGGCAGGAAATCAGGCCTGACCAGATTCATTTATACGTGAGCATAAATCATCAGGATAATTTCTTGGAGTGCGTCAAAAGTCGTCGCAGACCCGCCAGCGACGCCGAGGCGGGTTGTCGGTCCATAACGGTTTGTCACTTAGGCAATATTGCGTACTGGCTTGGACGCCCGCTCAAGTGGGAACCCCAGAAAGAACGTTTCATAGGCGACCCACAAGCCGACAAGATGACCGGCAGGGCAATGCGGTGGCCGTGGCGGCTGTGAAAATAATGGGCAGCGTCAAGGCCCAAAACGATAACATATCGAAGGAAGGACAGACAATGCGGATTTGCAGAAAAGTATTTACACGGTTGCTCCTGGTGACATTGTTCGGCAGCTTTGCCATAAGCGGGACTACCCGGGCAGCGTTCGAGAAATCAGACATCGATAAGAAACTGGCGGCAATTACCAGCTATGAACGCGGGATGGGCAGACAGCCGTTGATAGTTGTGGAAGAGCTCATTCGTGACTTACAGAACCAGCCTGAGCAGCGTAAATATATCGAGATGCAGCTGGCTGAGCTTCTTGAATCCAATGTCACGCTGGATTGCAAGTCATTTATTTGCAGACAGCTTTGGTATATCGGGACAGCCGATTCGGTGCCTGCCATAGCGAAACTTTTGCTGGATGAGCAAACTGCGGATATGGCCTGCTACGCTATCGGGCAGAACCCCAGCCCGGAAGCTGGAAAGGCCCTTCGTGATGCGTTAGACAAAGCCCCGCCGAAAGTGCAGGTTCGCATTATAAATTTGTTAGGGGACAGACGCGATGCCGAAAGCGTCGAATCATTAGGCAAGCGTGTCTTTGGCGCTGATATGGAAATCGCGGAGGCCGCGGTTGCATCACTGGGGAAAATCGGCGGCGACCGGGCGGGAAAGATATTGGTTGAAGCCAGAGCTAAGGGCAGTTCGGGGTTACGATTGGCGGCGACGGATGCGTATCTGCGGTGCGCCGAGCACCTGTTGGCCGAAGGTAAGATGGAGCAGGCGATTACGATTTATAAGGAATTGACCGGCGCACAAGAGCCGGCGTTTATCCGTAGTGCAGCGGTCAAAGGTTTGGCTGATGTCGGCGGGCGGGACGCCGTTCCACTGGTGGTTGCAGCCCTGCGGGATGAAGACCGAATGGTGAGGACCACGGCTACCGGCTGCGTCCGGACAATGCGGGGTGAGGGTGTTACCGAACTATTCGCAGCCGAGTTGGCTAAGATGCCGCCTGACCAGCAGGTGCTTCTGATAGGCGCCCTCGCGGACCGTGGCGACCCTATTGCTTTACGAACAATAACTGAAGCGGCTAAAAGCCCAAATGCCGATGTTAGAAAGGCGGCACTGGATTCTGTCGGAAAGCTCGGCGACGCTTCTTATGTAGGGTTTCTGGTCCAGGCCGCTACAAAAAGTGACAGCTCTGAGGAGAAAAGTGCCGCCTTGAATAGTCTCAAGATGCTCCGGGGCAGCGGCGTTGATGATGCGGTAGTAAAAAGTATGCAAAATTCGCAGCCGGACATTCGTTCCGGCCTGATTGAGGTGCTCTTTGAACGCAATGCGGCTGGCGCGGTTCCGGCGATGCTGAAGGAGGCGGCAAATCCGGATGCAAAGGTCCGCGCAGCAGCGTTCAGGGCCTTGGGCCGGCTTGCGAATGAAAAAGATTTATCGGCGTTAATAAAACTTCTTGTGGACCTGCCCGGCGACAGTGGCCGCAAGGATGCTGAGAGGGCTGCCGTGGCGGTTTCACGCAAAATTGGTGATGATGGTAAGCGGGCCGACGCTGTGTTGACGGCGTCGCGCACCGAAAATCGAGCAGCCATCAGGTGCTCTCTGCTGCGAGTGCTTGGGGGCATCGCAAATAGTAAATCACTGGAAGCGCTGCAGGCTGCGTTGAAAGAGACAGACCCGCAGGTGCGGGATACAGCGGTCCGTGAATTGGCCAACTGGCCTGATGCTTCTGCAACAGAAGTTGTATTGGGGGTTTTCAAAAGCACGCAAGACCGGACGCATCGCTCGCTGGCCCTGCGCGGTCTTGTGCGTTTGTTGGCTCTGCCTGAGAGCGGCCGTTCCCCGCAGAAAACATTGGAAATATATGGAGAGCTGATGAGTGCTGCCCGCGGCCCTGATGAGAAGAAACTTGTGCTTTCCGGCCTGGCGAATGTCAGTGACCTCAAAGCGCTGCAACTGACTCAGGCGTGCCTGGATGATGAGGCGATTAAGACCGAGGCAGCATTGGCTGTGGTGAAGATTGCCGGGGGCATCTGCGGCGGCTTTCCCGGCGAGGCGAAGGCCGCTGTCCAGAAGGTGCTGGCAGGGACGACGGATGATTCCCTGCGTCAGCAGGCCCAGGATGTTATCAATACCATCGAGAAGTTTGAGGACTTCATCACCTCCTGGCAGGTCAGTGGCCCCTATATGCAGGAGGGTAAAAGCTACGCAGAACTGTTCGATATTGCTTTTCCGCCGGAAACGCCTGCCGCCAAAGATGTGAAGTGGAGTCTGATGTCAGCCGGCACGGACCAAGCCCGTCCATGGGTGCTTGATTTGCTGAAATTGTTTGGCGGGGAGCAGCGGGTTGCTTATTTACGCACCTGGATACATAGTGACAACCAGCAGCAGGGGCGTCTGGAGATTGGCAGCGATGACGGTGTCAAGGTGTGGCTCAACAGCAGCGTTGTCCACGCCAACAATGTCGCCAGAGCCTTAACGCCGGGTTCGGATAGTGTAAACGTTACACTGAACCAGGGCTGGAACTTGCTATTGGTAAAGGTTACGCAGAACAATTTGCCGTGGGAGTTCTGCGCACGCCTGCGCAAGCCCACCTTCGGCGGGCTGGAAGGAATACGTATCGATTGCACGCCACGTTAGAAATCCTGGAAAGGGGCAACATCCTGCAAACAAGAAGATTTCTAACGGGGTACGCACGAAACGCAATAAAAAAGCGGGGTATAATTTGCGCCGGCAAGATGGATTTACGTTAATAGAACTCTTGGTGGTGATTGCCATCATTGCAATACTTATGGCGATAATGGTGCCGGCACTGCGAAAAGCCCGTGAGCAGGGAAGGAACGTTCTCTGTAGAAGTAACCTGCGTCAGATTGGCCTGGCCGCCAATTTATATGCTGAAGAGTGGGACATGCACGTTCCTCGCGGAGCGGCAGGCAGAACAAAAAAGGCATGGTACCAGCTTTTTATGTCCTTTCTGGCCCAGAGGCCGATTGGTAATGACTACCGTAGCGTGAAAATATATCGCTGCCCCACCTACCCGGATAAAAGGCAAACCGTTTGCTACATCATTAATGGCTGGGAGTTCAACAGTAACAGTGATATGGTAGGGCACGAGATAGTAAATTCGACCAGACTAAGCACCTGCACTCGTCGAGCATATACTATCTACCTTGCCGATAATGAGGATGGTGCGTGGCGGCCAATAATCACGAATGCCGACGACGAGGGCACCGACCGATGCGATGTCTGGAATCCTGGACATCTGCCCACCTCTAACAGTCAGGACGAATATAGGGGCCGGCGGGTCGCTCGGGCTCGCCATAAAAACGGCTGCAATTTCCTGTTTCTCGACTGGCACGTCGAAGGGATGCCCGCCAAGGGTGTGACCATAGATATGTGGAGATTTCAGAAGTAGTATGTCGCCTTCTTTGCTCGAATAGTAGGTTGGCGGCTTGACCTTGCGAAGAAAAAGGTGGCCACGAAGACATAAAAGCACAAGGAAAAATGAAACTTGCCTGACGGCAGTCAAGGGTTGAAAAATATGGATGAGTTTTAGTGTCTTGGTGTCTTGTGGTTCGACGTTGCTCACCATCCTGAGCTTGTCGAAGGAGTGGCAAAAAAGTAAAAGAGGCAAAAAGATGGAGATTAAAATTACAAGTTCAGCATTTGAAAACGGCGGTTTGATTCCAGCCAAGTACACCTGCGATGGCGAAGATATCTCACCGCCATTGCAGTGGGACGGGGTTCCCGAAGGCGCCAGGAGCATTGCCCTTATATGCGATGACCCTGATGCGCCGATGGGCACTTTTGTGCACTGGGTCTTGTTTAATTTGCCGGCCGCGACCAAAGAGCTGACGGAGGATGTGCCGGCTGATAAAACTCTGCCAAACGGGGTCAGGCAGGGTATTACCGACTTTGGCAGGATTGGCTATGGCGGTCCCTGCCCGCCCAGCGGCACACACAGGTATTTTTTTAAGATTTACGCGCTCGATATGGAACTCGCCCTAAAGGCCGGTGCCGGCAAACGTGAGCTGCTGAAGGCTATGGAAGGACATATCCTGGGTCAGGGGCAGTTGATTGGCAAGTATAAAAGGCGATAAACTTGCGGCTCCTTCGTTTGTTATTAGATAGTCCAGCCCGCCATACGTAAGGAGGGCCAGCCGCCGTAACAGGGACTCCGGACCATTGTTCATAGTTCGTGGTTAGTCGTTAGTCCGCCGAAGGCGGATTTACTAACAACTATTGACTAAAGACCGTTGTCGGAGCAGCTTTCTGCACATTATCATTGACAGTGTCGGTGAAAATAGGTATCATTACATTGGTTTTCGTAGATAGATTAACCATTCCTTATGTCCGCCGGACCCCGATACATCGGGGGCGGATAAATCCGCCAAGGGCGGAAGGAGGCTGGTGTTATGTGTAAGTTTAGCCGGGTTTTGCTAATCATCGCCTTTGCAACTATTGTTGGCTGCATAGAAACAAAAGATGAATTTACCGTGAACCCAGATGGGTCCGGTAAAGTAATTCACGAAATCACTTTTCCGGCGAATCTTGGGGCAGGTTTCCAGGCAATGGGTGGCGGCGCACCTCCCGAGATGGGAGACGGCAAACCACCTTCTGGGATGACAGGCAACAAGCCATCTGACCCCCAGGCACAGCTCAAAGACAGCGTCAGAGAGATATTAGGCAAATCTTCGGGGGTTGATGCATGGAAGGATGTTTCTTACAAAATCACCGATGACGGCAAAATGTATTTCAAGGGCACTGCCTATTTTCCGGACATTAACAACTTGAAGATTTATAGTGCCGGCTTTGAGAGCAATATGATGCAGCTGAGTTTCACCCGCAACGGGTTGGGTGAAGTAACGATTGAAATAAAAGGTCAGGAGCAGCACGCAGCGCAAACACCTCCCCCTGCCCCCGCGGTTTCGGAAGCCCAGTTAGACGAGCTTGTTCGCCAGAGAAGAGTGCAATACGAGCAAAGCAGAGCGATGATACAGGGCTTTTTTTCAGGCCTAAAAATTGAAGCAATTTTACACCTGCCGGGCCAGATTAAGGAAGTTTCCAACTTCGAGAGAATTGACGACAGGACCGTCCGCGTAGCTTTTGATGGGGCCAAAATGCTCCAGATTATGGACCGGATGATGCAGGATAATGCCTGGCTGAAAGAACAAATCCGCGCAGGTAAAGACCCTACCTCTGCCGGTCCCAATGACCTGGAGGCAAATGAGCTGCTTTTCGGTCAGAGGGCGCCGATTCGCGTTGTTGTGGGACAAGGTGCAAAGCAGCTTTTTGATTACGGTAATGAGGTAACCGCTGCTCAGGCAAACTATAAAAATATGCTCGGAGAATTAAACCTTGGAGGCGTAGTTTCTCCAGGAAGAACCCCTGAGAAGGTCGAGCTTCCCCCTGAGGGCCCGGTCGGTGAGATTGCTCCTCTTGCTCCTGAAGAAGAGACGGGAATGAAGGTGGTGGTTGGAGGTGTGCGTTTAGTAAGATTCTCAGACTTTGGACGCGGGATAATGCCCCTTGGCCAGCGTGATGGTTATACTTTGTCGCTAATAGCTGAGCTGCCGGCCTCTGTTGTTAAGGTCTCCGGCGGCAGAATCGAAAAAGCAAGCACGGATACCGGCAAGGAGCTTTTGCCTAAAGACCAGTGGGACCGCAAAATAAAATTCCCCACCCTTACCGCCGATGGCAAAACCGTTGTATTCGATATCGAGTTACTTTTGCCTGATGAGGGCGCGCACGGTTTGGAGGAAGTTTCCGGAACGCTCGAATATTTGACGGCAAGCGGCTCCAGAGAGGCGGATTTGGGAGTTATTGCTTTTGAGGTTGGAGCTAAAGGCACGGACTATGGGGCTGTTGTCAGCTCAATCGAGGCCGACCCCTGGCAGAAAAATGCTACGGTATTGAGCATAAGGTTGGACCTGCCGGCTGAAGCAATCAAGTCGGTAGAATTCTTTGCAGAGGACGGTGCGAAGCTGGATATAAGCCAACGTGGCTCCGGCTCCATCGGCGGCACAACAACGCTAAAGTTTTCCGTTAAGGGTCAGTTGCCGAAGAGCGCACGGGTCGTCCTGAATATCTTTGACGAGCTTAAGAAAGAGCAGATTCCTTTTAGGATAAGGGATGTTTCGTTGACCGGCCAGCGCATGCGATAATTCCGGGATATTGCAAAATACAGGTAGGGGGGTGATTCGGATGTTAGAAGTTCTCCAGTATGGCGGCTGTGTGGATGGCGAGCATCATAAGGTAATCCAAGTCGCTTAAAGTATAAGGCTCTTGGTCTGTGGCGTTGTCCACATATATTACCCCGAAACAGCCGGTTGGGTCCATAATAGGTGCTATCATTGCAGAGAGTATGCCTTGCTGCTCCATTTGAACCGGCACCTGCGGCAAAAGTAAAAACTGGGCCTTTTCAACCGACTGGGTGATTTTCGAACCGAGTTTTATGTCGCTTATCTCGACCTGTTGGCCGGTGCTTGTTTTGCCTGTGTGAGAAGTCATTGGGCCGGCAGGCTCATTTCTCAAAGCGCACCAGGCACGGGATGCGCTGAATTGGTTTAGTGTGATATTCAACAGGGCCTCGAGTATTTCGTGGGGGCCGCCCGCTTTGCAGATTACCTCGGTGGCCTGCAGGAAGTCTTTCGCCCTTTTGGCCGGCAACCTGATGTCGGGCGCATGCTCGGCATCCGGTTTCCTTACTATAATCTGCGGCTTGGGAGAAGTTGTTACCAGCGTATCTTCCAGGTGAATCTTTTTGTCGGCATCAGTATCGGCTTCCAGATGGATTTCGATTGTAAAGTCGCTTATACGAAGGCGGTCGCCGGATTTGATTTCGGCCTTGTGGACTGCCTTATCGTTTAGATACGTTTTGTTGGCCGAATCCAGGTCTTCGACCATCCACTTTCCGTCTGCTGTGGTGAAAATTGCAGCGTGCTGTCTTGATACCGCTCTATCTGGCAAAAAGACCTGGCTATGTATGTGTCTGCCGATGTAAATAGGTCCTTCGCTGAATCGAAGCTCGCTTATGGTGCGACCTTTTTGTTTTACGACAAGATGCATCGGTTTTTCCTCTTGGACATAAGCACTAATCTTTTGATTGTATTATCCACAATTTGCCGGCGTTTGTCAAACAATTCTTCAGCATAGCTTACTTTGTAGCTTCTATTTTGTTTGTGTTTGCTGTGTTGCAATTATCCGTGATTTAACGTAGATTGTTAAGCGGATAATTTTTGTTTCAAAAGGATATTGATGAATACCAGAAAGCTGACAAAAGTTATTATTGCGGTGGCCGTCATCGGCATAGCAGGCGCATACTTGCTGCACCAGATAGTTGAATCTTCCTGGGCCTATTACTGCTCGGTGGATGAGTTTGTTAAGAACGTATCTGGTGCGGTTCCGGGAGGTGGTGGTGCGGGAGCATGTGAGATTTACGGTAATCGTATTATTCGTCTTGCCGGCAGGGTAAAAGACGGTAGTGTGGTCCATAATGTGGAAAAGATGCAGCTTGACTTTGAAATGGCCGGGCAAAATAGCTCCGTGGCGGTGAGGTTCTATGGTGCGGTGCCGAGAAACTTCGCCGCCGGCAAAGAAGTGGTTGTTGAAGGCCGAGCTTCTCCGACAGGTAAATTTGAGGCCTGTAAGATTTTGACCCGCTGCGAGTCAAAATACAAAGTTATGCTCGACCAGAAGTTAAATGATAAGTAGTCTCTTACGAATCGCGGCACGCGCAATTCGGATATAGAGTATGGCTGAAAAATTGCAGAATCCTTCACAATCCTCTGCGGTTGACCCTGTTAGAATCCCGACAAGTCGGGACTTTTCTAACGGGGTTGATGTTGCAGGCGTATGTAAATCCTTTGGGAGTCAGGTTGTGCTCGAAGAGGTAAGCTTTCATCTGACAGCCGGTCAGGGGCTTTGTATTTGCGGCGTTAATGCGTCCGGCAAGACCACGCTGCTTCGAATAATGGCCGGCCTTTTACAGCCAAGTGCAGGTGCAGTGCATATTTGCGGATTCGATGTGAAATCTCAGGCCCAGCAGGCAAGGGCAATGCTCGGAGCGGTATTTCATAAAAGTATGGTGTATCCGCAATTGACGGTCATTGAAAATCTTCGGTTCTTTGCACGGGTTTATGGGGTCAGAGATAGCACCGCCTGTATGCAAGAGCTTCTGGAGCAGACAGCTCTGATGCCCTATCGTTATGATAGGGCCGGCGTGCTTTCCCGGGGAATGATGCAGCGGCTGGCTATCGCCAGGGCGCTGGTTCATAAGCCGACCGTTTTGTTGGCGGACGAGCCTTTTACAGGTCTGGATGCCGATGCGAGTAAGCATCTTGTTACTATATTGAATGATTTCAAGAATGAGGGCGGAACTATTGTGATGACAACGCATGATATCGATTTATCTTTGCAGTGTTGCCGGCACGTAGCGGTTCTGGACCGGCGAAAAGTGATTTTTAATGCAAAAGTTTGCGAAATAAACGCTGACGCGTTTGCAAGGGACTATCTTTCTTATGCGAGGGAAAACAATTGGGCAGCACCGGTGACACCATAAAAGCGATATTTATTAAAGATTTGGTCACTGAGTTGAGGGCAAAACAATTGCTGCCTACTATGATTATGCTCGGGGTCCTTATTGCATGGATTTTCCGTATAGCCGCCGGAGCAGCGTCGGTTGACATATCGGTTGCGGCAGGTGCGGTGTTGCTTATTGCGATGTTATTCTCCGGGATTTTGGCCGGTGACAAGGGCTTTGCTGTTGAGCATGAAAACGATTGCATCAGCTCTCTATTGCTTGCGCCGGTGGATGCCGGTGACATTTACCTTGCGAAACTGCTGGTAAATATCGTCATACTGTGCATTTTCGAGGTCGTCACGGTGCCGATAGTTTTTGTGCTTTTCAATGTAAGCGCGGGCGGCAGGTGGCTCGAGCTATTTGCGGTATTGTTGCTCGGCAATATCGGTATATCGAGCGTGGGAACGCTATTAGGGTGCGTTGTGCACCGGACAAGGGCGGCAGGCTCACTGCTGAGCGTGCTTGTGATGGCTGTTCTTATGCCGATGATGATACCGGCCATTGTTGCTTTGCTGTCATTGTTCGCACCTGTAGGCCCCCAGGCCGTCGGCGCCGGGATATTCCAAGTAGCGGGGGATTTCAAAGCGGCTGTTGGATATATGGCAGCGTTCGATGCGATATTTGTTACCGTCTGCTGGCTATTATTTGGCCTTGTGGTGGGAGATTAGGAGGTATAAATGCGTTTGCTTTTTTTGGGTATTAGCTTCTGCTTAACATTGATTTCAGGATGGATGGCTTTGTCGGTCGCTGCTATTGAGCCGGCGGAATACAATATCGTTTATATCCACGTGCCGGCGGCGATTTGCTCGCTGGTTTGCTTCACAGTGCTGTTTATCTGCTCGATACAGCATTTGAGAACAAAGAACGAGTTGTGGGACCATATAGCTGCCGCTTGTGGCGAGGTTGGTCTGGTCTTTGCAACAGTTTTGAATATAACAGGCTCAATTTTTGCCTATGCGACCTGGGGTGTGTGGTGGACTCCGAGTTTGCGGCTGATTAGCTCGGCGATGCTGTGGTTCTTGTATGTTGCTTATTTGATACTGAGGGTTAGTTTGCCTGCCGAGAGCCGCAAGGGGCAGATTTGTGCCGTCTTTGGTATTATTGCTTTTGTAGATGTCCCTCTTGTGTATATCAGCGCTCGTTACATTTCTGATATTCACTGGCCGAAGTTTAATTTTGAGACAGGCTGGCAAAGCGCGGCCTTCGGTCTGGCTATCGGCGGGGCGCTGCTTCTGGCGGTGGTGTTGATTTGGCTTAGAGCCGATATGCTAACACAAGAAACTCAAACATTAAAAATAAAAAATCAAAATTGAGGAATCCTGATACATCGGGATGAATTCCTTAATTCTACATTTTGCTCTTTGATTTTTGAATTTTTATAGCAGACACAACACAGGATACGAATATAAGTTGCAAGTTTTGGAGATATTATCTATGCGTTATCTTTGCCTGGCTTTTACGGTAACGTGGCTGTCTTTTTTTGTATATCTATTTTACTTAGACAGGCAGTTGCGAAGTATTCGTCGCCGCCTCGACGCCCGCCAAAAGGATTGACGATTGTCAATCGATGATTTCAAATCGACAATCGAAAATCGCAAATCAAAAATACCAGCACCCACAAGGGACCGATAATGAAAGCGTTACGGTAATCAAAATTGGCCTTTTCCCTGGAACTGCTGGGTTTTACCTTGACTTTTCTTTCTGAATCGGATACACTATACTAAATTCACGGAAGAGTGGGAAACGGGATGTTCGTTGCCGATTTTCGATTGCCGAATGTCGATTGTAAGTCGCAAATCGTAAATCAGTTAGCAAGGGGAGGTGTAAGATGAAATATGTAGTGCTGGTGCCCTTAGTCGTTTGCATCCTGATGATATGCGCAAACGATGGGTTTGCAAGTGGCCTGGTGCTTAATCTGGGGCCTGAGGAGTTTGTTGAAGCCAACGGTGTTGACATCGGCGTAGGTACGTACTCTGTGCCGTCCTATGTGGACTGGAATAATGATGGATTAGAAGACCTGATAATCGGTTGTGGTGACGGCAAGGTCCGCGTCTATCTCAACGTGGGAACCGAATCCAATCCGCAATTTTTGAACTACTTTTACGCACAGTCGAATGGCTCTGACCTTAATTGTCCGCCCGCCGGCTGCATGGGCTGTTTCCCGAGGGTCGTTTACTGGAATGCGGACGAGCCTAATAACCTAAAAGACCTGCTTGTAGGCCAGGCAGACGGCACCGTCAAAATTTTCCTTAATACTGGCACCGATGAAAATCCGACTTTTGATGGCGGAACATTGGTTCAATGGGGCCAGCCCGGCGCAAAGCAAAACATCAACGTAGGAGGCCGGGCAACCCCGACTGTTGTGGACTGGAATAGCGACGGCAAAAAAGACCTGGTCGTCGGAGCACTCGATGGGAAAATAAATATATTTTTGAATGGGGGAACTGATACGGCGCCTGACTTCTTTACCAGAACGTGGGCGCAAGCAGATGGTTCGTCTCTGGTTGTGCCTTCACAGCGTTCGAGTCCCGTGATTCTGGACCTCGATGGCGACGGCAAAAAAGATATTCTTACAGGTAATACCAACGGTGAGTTGCTGTTTTACAGCAATGTGGCGACCGACATAGGGCCGGCCTTTTCAGGTTACGTGCGCGTTGACTCCAACGGCGTTCCGATTGACCTTTCGGGCACGCCGCGTTCCAGGCCGTTCGTGTGCGACTGGACAGGCGATGGTTACCTCGATGTTCTTATCGGCGCAGGTGACGGAAAGGTGCATCTCTACCGGAATATACCGCCTGGCGATATGGACAAAGACTACGATGTTGACTTCATAGATTTTGCCCTGTTTGCGCACTATTGGCAGCAAACCAATTGCGGCAAATGCGGCGGCGCCAATCTTACCGGCAGCGACGGTAACGTTGATGTGAATGATTTACAGCAGTTCACCGAAAACTGGCTGGTAGGCGTTAGTTCCCCGTGATTCGTCTATTCTCCGTAGTCCGCCATTCTACCTGGCGGACGAAGGATGAATGGCCCGTCGCTCGTGAATAGTAGTCTGTCGCAGCAAATTTGAGGAGTTGTCATGCTGAGCCGAAGGCGAAGCATCTGGCCTTAGAATAAGGTTTTTGCCCCGTTGCGAGTGTGAGATTCTTCGCGGAGTTTACCCTCGAGCAATCAGGCTGTGTTGCAATCGGTTTTACAGAGGGGCTGTCCTGTTGGTTATCGCATCAAAACTATAAAGTTCTTTTCGACGGCCAACAACAAATATTTTTTACGCCGATTTTAGCTAAAACACAGGCCTT
>Ga0315279_10001061_pt1 | contig 47534 bp, 40 predicted proteins | sample YL17G06_20_MG_FD_203694 | JGI IMG/M metagenome (GOLD analysis project Ga0315279, IMG submission 203694) | Sediment microbial communities from Yellowstone Lake, YNP, Wyoming, USA - YL17G06_20 | ecosystem: Environmental > Aquatic > Freshwater > Lake > Sediment | place: USA: Wyoming | collected...
CCTGGTGCCTGGCTGCTGATCAGCAGCGAAAAGCATTTGGAGCGGCTGCAGAACTCACCCCGTCGTCGCAAACCGGCATGCCTGCCAGCATGGATTGCATCCGATTCCTTATTTTAACGCCTATGACAGGGGGGCCTATGCCATCAAGCCTGACCAGGTAAATGTTGTCTACCTGGAGATAGACGAAGGGAAAATTCGCGCTACTCCATTGCGGATCGATAATTCTGGGGATTTTATAGATCGCTGGCCACGAGGTTTTTTTGCAGAGCGTGTCAAGGAGCTCATGTAGCAAATGATCTACGATTTCGCGCTTGAGCCAGAGCTAGTAGCATCGTGGGGTAATCTGCAAGACTACCGCTATTTTGCGCAGGCTTTCGGCCTCGGTCAGCCTCGCATCATGGCCGAATACCCAAAACTCAAAAACTGGCGTCGGCAGGTGTTGCAGGCCGCCCAGGGGGCAGGCGATCTGGAATTCGAGCGGGTGACTGCTCTCATTGGAATTTTCACCGAGTGTGTGGTAAGCCGGGATCGGCAGTATGAGGGTGCCCTCGGATGGCTCCCAAACGCCGAGCAGGAGCACGCACGGATCCCCTTTCACGCAATTCTTGCCAACAGCAATCCGCACAGGCATCCCGTCGTGCTTACCGAACACAATCTTGGGGTCGATCAGGACCGCCGATGGGAACTCGGGCGTTCTGCTACACCAAACCGAAAAGCCGGAGATCTCGCGGATTCTGTGGCGAGTATGCTTAGGATTTGCAATGTGGTCATTTTTGTAGACCCACACTTTGGCCCGGAAAACTCACGCCATCGAAAGCCTCTGGGGGCATTCCTGGATAAAATCTTGGCTAGGGGCCCTGAATGCCCAATGCCAAAACGGATTGAGATGCAAACAAGCGACAAAGCGGATGAAATGTACTTTCGTTCAGAGTGTGACAAGCACCTGGCAATAATCATTCCGCAGGGACTCAGCCTAAGGATCGTTCGCTGGAGAGAACGCGACGGTGGAGAGAAGCTTCATGGCCGCTACATCCTGACTGACGTAGGCGGAGTGTCTTTTCAAATCGGACTGGATGAGGGGAAAACGGGCGAGACTGAGGATATTGACCTCATGGATCGGGCGAAATATTTGAAGCGATGGTCGCAGTATGCCAGCAATGAACCAGCGTTCGATCGCTCTGGCGAACCTATCGAAATCGTTGGTATTGCACCTCTTTCTTCAGTTCCTGGAAGTAATCCATATTCCTGTTGTCGATCATCGAAAAGCGTAAGTTTTTGAACTCGCGCCGCCGATGGAATATGGGTGAACCTGGTAATCTGAAGATGATGCCTTCCCTCAGCATAATTGTGGCCCCGTCGGGGAATCCAGTGTGGTGCGTAGGAATTCCAAGGATGATGCTGGTGACGATGATGTTGAGGTAGGCAACTGTTGTACCTGTTTCTCGCGACCGTTCAGATAAGTCCGCTTTCAGATGATCGATGACATTCCAGCCCTTGCCAGAGCTGCCGCAGAATGGTTCCACTACTAGGACGATATTGAGTTTTCGTGACAAAGGATCAACATCAGAACGCTCTGCAAAGCTATCGGTCATCGCTATGCCCACAACCTGTCGACTAAAAACGAGGGAGTGATGATGGAATCTTCGATGGGTTGGGTAGATTTCTCCTCCGAACACCGAAACCGTGTCAAAACGGTACTCGATCTCTTGGCCACTCCAGGCGTGGTCGATGAACTCGGGATCGGAATCATCCGTGACGCTTTCGCGGACTACCTCTTCCCTGGCATCTCTACGATTCAGACTCGTGCGAAGTACTTCCTCATCGTCCCGCGGATTCTTAAGGACTACGAGCAGTTGCCGGATAGGCAGAGGCGGCGTGTATCTTTGGAGGACTATCTGTCAGAACAGGAGAAGCTGGGTAGGATTCGCTTGGTGGAGAAGTATGGGAAGAGGGAGAGGCTTGGGATCATCGGAGTGTCCTTCGGAACGCGTTCGGATCGGGAGGTCTTGCGGCAACCTTCCTCCGTTTACTGGAATGGTCTTCGCGCATTCGGCATCCTCAAGACAGATCTCTCCCTTGCCGAGTTCTGTCGCAAATATAGCGGTCATCGTCTGACTCTCAGGATGGTTCTGGAGGAGACACGTGAGGAGCGCGGCGATGATATTGATTCTGATGACATCGCCCGGAGCCCAATCACGCCACTTCCTCCAGACGATGATTGGATGAATCGGCTCACTATCACACTCAGCAAACGCGAGGCCGAGTTCCTTCATCAGCAAATGGCCGCCACGAAGCCGGGCAGTCTCTTGGGGCAGATCCTGATGAGCGAAACCGCTATGGATGAGTTCCTCTCACTGCGGGAGAACGCACGGTTCGATGAATTGTCCGAGTTGCCGTTCGTGGCTCGCTTGCCTGGTCAGCTACGCATGGTTGTCCAGCTGGCCAAGCTATTCTGGGACATCTTTTTCGGGGCCCATGTCCGTTACAACTGCCTACTCCAGGAACAGTTCGGCGAGGCATCTACGAGGAAGGAGCTCGCTGCAGAATGGTCGGAGTGGCGCGGCCGGATGAAGTCATTTGCGTGGAAGGAATGGGACACTGCTTCGATCTGGGAGCTGGTGAGTGTTAACGGAAGCGATGTCAGACCATGGACCCGCCGTTTCATTGAAGGTTGGATTGACGAGGCGAGAGGGCTTCCTTCGGATACTTCGGGCTTCGACCAACTCGTGATTAGACAGGAGCGGGCAAACAAGCGGACGCGCGCGCGCCTGCGCCCAGACAATCGCGATGAGCAGGTAGGCAACTGGATCGGAATCCGGGTCCTTGACTATCGACTATCACAGGCATGGCGCATCGTGGACGACATTCATGGGGCCGAAACCGGAAAGGCGGTCGCCAGTGTTGGATTTTAGGAATGACAGGATGGACTATGGGCGGATGCTGATGCCGCCGCAGGGGTACCATCTTGACCGGGCCATCGCAGCGACGTACAGCCTGGACCTCAATACCCTGCTTTCCATACCTATAGCGCTCTTTTACTCGCAGACGCTGGAGGGGAAGTTGACAGGTGAACGGTTCCAGGTGTTGGAGGCCATTCGGCGCACCGCCGGCTGCGTAACCGTCTATTGTCAAGAAGGGCAAATCCATGTGCCGCCGCGATACAACCGTCTGTTTGCGTTCATGGAGGATATGGTCGTGCAGGTGCGTCCCACGGACGCCTTCACATCCTTTCATCCCAAAGTATGGGCCATTCGGTATGTTGGTGAAAACAACGGGGCGCATGCGGTCTACCGTGTTTTGGTTCTTACGCGAAACCTAACGTACGATCGCAGTTGGGACTTGGCGGTTAGCCTGGAAGGACAGATCGGTGCTACCAGACGGGAGGTCAACCGACCTCTTATCGACTTCCTGGAGCACCTAAACGCAATTAGCCCTGTTGAGGAGTTTCGTCAGTTCACGCGGGACTTGGCCAAAGCGAAGTTCAACCCGCCGCATGATTTCGATCGAATTGCTTTCCATCCTATGGGGATCGATGGACACCGTACGAGCCCGATAGCAAGTGTGGAGGCGGACGAGGGGCTTTGCATGTCACCGTTCGTGGATGATGCATCGATTGCTGATGTGCGGAAACGGATCGCAGGGGATTTCTGGATATTCGGACGGAAGCGGGAGATGGCGAAATTGTCCGCCGAGGTAGTCGAACATTGCCGTGCATACTGCATCTCCGACCTAATCGTCGAGGGAGAAAGCATGGCCGATGCCGACGACACGAATGAAGAATGCCTCGAGCAGGATCTTCATGCAAAACTATTCGTTTTCCAGCAGCCGGACAGGAGCCGCTGGTACATCGGGTCAGCCAACGCCACTAAGGCTGCCACGCAACGAAACACCGAGTTTCTCTTGGAACTGCTTGGGGATGATCGCCGCGTGACCCTGAATCAAGCTCTCGAAGACATGCTGGGGGCAGACAAATGTCCCGGCGTATTCGAGGAGTTCAATCCTGAACTGGCAGGTGAGACTGACATAAACGCAGAGCGCAGGGCAGCCGTCAGAAGGTTGGAATACGACCTTATCCGGGCACCCCTCCGAGGGTCGCTGACACAGGCTGAGAACCAAACCAACTATGATCTAACAGTAACGCTTGACCTTGCCGCGCTCACGGCACCCAAGGGGATCGCTCTGGCGGTCAAACCGCTAAACTGTTTCGAACTGGCAGAGGCGGAATTCGGTGAGGAAAATAACCTGGTATTCCGAAACGTTAGGGAGACTGACATCTCGCGATTCATCGTCTTCATGATCACGGACAGCAGCGAGGCTCTCCGGAGCTTCCTCGTGCGCTACGAGGTGGACGGCATTCCGGAGAACAGGCTCGACACTATCTTCAGAAGTATAGTTTCCAACAAAGAAAAGTTTTTCGAGTACCTAGGTTTCCTGTTGGCTGAAGAGGTATGCAAAGGCGACTTGACCTATGACAGTGCAGAAAGGAAAGGTTCCTCTCACGGAAGGGACGAGGACTTCATTTGGCATGCAGAACTGCCGATTTTCGAACGCCTAGTTGTCGCTGCATCCCGCGATCCAATGAAATTGAAGGCAGTGGACAGTGTGATCGACCGGCTCAAAGTTAAGGGCCCCACGGAGGAAGTACTCGTACCACCGAACTTCCTTGAGTTCTGGGAAGTATTCCGCCCCCTGATCCCCGTAACTGAGAGAAAGAACGGCAAGCATGGCAAGTAAACCTCTAAAATCGGCCATCGATGCCGCGCTTGCCGGCCTAAAGGACTTCCAGCGCGCCACGGTGGATACAGTTTACCAGCGGCTTTTTGTTGATGATCAGAAGAGTATGCTCGTGGCAGACGAGGTGGGATTGGGCAAGACCATTGTGGCGAAGGGATTAATCGCAATGGCTCTTCGTGACAGGCTGCGAACAGGAACAAACTCTCCTTTCAAAGTCACCTATGTATGCTCGAATCAGGTCATTGCCGACGAAAACGTCGGCAAGTTGAACGTGTTCCCAGAGATTGACCTCGCCAAGGGCATGGTGCGTCGCATTGCATATCTTGCCTATGCTCCTGAGGAAGACGACAACTCATATACGCAAAGCCTGGTCCTTAACACACTCACACCCGGTACATCCTTCAGGATATCCGGCGGAACAGGTACAAAATACGAGCGTGCCGTCATCTATTCGCTGCTCTGCACCGAGCCGGAGATGGAAGCCCACCGCAACGGTCTCGCATGCCTCTTACGCGGTTCAGTTCAGCAGAAGATCGATGATTTCCGTCTTTGGATGGAGGACGAACGGAATCAGCGGCAGCTTCGCAGTGGGCTTGCAGAAGGCCTCTTGGCTTCCATGCACATCAGGACACTGAAGCCGAAGGAGGCGCCTCTTACATACAAACTTCTGGGCCTGTCAGAAAACCGAAAGCCTTCAATACGCGAGGCCACTCACCGGATGGCTGAGCTCCTCCGAGCAAATAATGAAGACACTCATCGGTACGCCTGCAACGAAGTGAGCCGTGTGCTGAGACGGACGTTGATTGACGCCTGCCTGAGATATGTAGACGCTGATCTTTTTATCCTCGACGAGTTTCAGCGGTTTCGGAACCTGATTGATCCTGACAGTGATGAAGAGGAAGCGGAGATTGCTCGTCGGGTCTTCAATAATCGGCGGGCACGAATCCTCCTCCTGTCTGCCACTCCATTCAAAGCCTTTACGGGGGATATCGATCTGTCCAACGGTGAGGACCATTATCGGGATTTCGGCAGGGTGCTTCGCTTCTTGACGAGTGACGATGATAAGATGCTGGAGAAATACGAGAACCACCGCCAAGGACTCTATCATCAGCTCTTTAGCCTCCAGAAGGGCGCTCTGGACCTTGACCCGACGCATCGTGAACAAATAGAACGCATACTGCGTTCGATCATATGCCGCACAGAACGCCAGATTGTGGCTGCCGATCCCGGCGCGATGATCTTAGATAAATGGCGGAGTGATCGCGTAGCCTTCAACATGAGCGATGTGCGCAACTATATTGCTACTGATCAAATCGCGGAGTCGATGAGTCTGGCGTACCAGGGAAAACGGCACGTGATCGGCAAGCCACTGGGCTACTGCAAGTCATCGCCGCACCCCTTCTCTTACCTGGATGGCTATGCGCTCAAGAAGCTGCTTAAGGATTACCGTCGGATCGAAGGCGTCCGCGCAGCGCTGAAACGGAACCCGGAAGCATGGTTGAATCTGGGCCGGGTTAACCGCTATAGGCTTGTTGTGGGCATGGGAGGCGACCAATCATCAGGCACATCATGCGCCCATGCACCGCTGGCGAAACTGGTCGAAGAAGCCATTGGGCTGGCTGGATCTAGATTGCTGTGGATACCGCCGAGCCTGCCGTACTACGAACTCGGAGGAGCATTCAGGGATAGCCGCGGTTTCTCCAAAGTTCTGGTTTTCTCAGGCTGGGTCATGGTTCCCCGAATGATCGCAACGCTGCTGTCCTATGAGGTTGAGCGCCAGACGATAGGCGATCCGACAACTCGTGAGGTGCGGGAGGCTGATGTGCGTCGATATTTCCCGCCGCGTGATAAACCAAATTACAAACGCCATCCGCTACCGCTACTCGTATTCCGTGCTGAAGAGAAGGATGTCATGACGGCCAAAGGTATGAGCAACTTCTGCTGTCTCTATCCTTCTGTGACTCTGGCAGCGGCTTATGATCCAGCCAGACAATTGAACCAAGCTGTGTCCGTGGTGGAGATACGAAAGGCGCTAGTTGGCCGAATTGATGGGATGATCGAGCGCGCTGAGCTCTCCCAATATGAACACCGCGACGGATCCCCCGACAAATGGTACTGGGCCGCACCGGCATTGCTTGATCGTGCCGACATGGCATTGCGTCGAAGCGTTTCCTATTGGCTTCACGACCAGGACTTTTTGGAGAAATCGTGCGCTTTTCAAGGGGCAACCGCTGATCGTGAGGAGAGCGGCAAGCAATTCCACGTGAGGATGTTCCAGGACGCCTTCCGAAACCCGGAGCGACTCAAGCTCGGTCGCATGCCGCGTGACCTTCCCGAGGTCCTTGCTGATATAGCCCTGGGTTCCCCAGCCGTTGTTTCTCTTCGGACTCTTTTGCGACTGTTCCCCGAGAATCGCAAGCACGTAACCAAAGAGCATCTGCGTGGTGCGTTTGAGATCGCAGATGAATTTATAAATCTCTTCAACAAGCCAGAGTCCATTTGCGCGGTGCGGCTTGCCACACAGCCGCAGGATTACTGGCGACAGGTGTTGCGGTACTGTGCCGATGGGTGCTTACAAGCCGTCATGGACGAATACGGCCATCTGACAAAGGGGCAGAAGGCCACAATGTTGTCCACGATCACGCACGTGGTGAACACCATCAACATCACGGTCGCCAGCATCAATGTCGACAGCCTCCCCACCTTCCTAAAAGGGAAGCCCCAGAAGATGCGCTGCCATTACGCCGTTGATTTTGGGAATCAGAAGCTGGAAACCGAGGAAGGCCAGAAACGAGCCGCAAGCATCCGAGAGAACTTCAATTCGCCGTTCCGGCCTTTCGTCCTTGCGACGACCTCAATAGGTCAAGAAGGCCTAGATTTTCACCAGTACTGCCGGAAAATCGTCCACTGGAACCTGCCTAGTAACCCGATTGATCTGGAACAGCGAGAAGGCCGGATCAATCGATTCAAGTGTTTGGTGATCCGACAGGAGTTGGCTCGGAAATACGCGGCGCAGCTGTCCTCGGAAGCTGGGGATCACGATATTTGGCAGGAGCTTTTTGAGATCGCGGACCAAGAGGAACGGGTGAGCCTCGGCAAGTGCGAGCTTGTCCCCTACTGGCACGTCGATACCGATGGTGTGAAGATCGAGCGCATCATACCTATGTATCCGTTTAGCCGAGATCAAGGCAAATTGGACACAATTCTAAAGACACTGGCAATCTACCGCCTCGCCTTCGGCCAGCCCAGGCAGGTTGAACTCATCGAACATCTCCTCGCCAAGGACTTCACACCTGAGGAGGTCGAGTCCATACGCCGGAACCTACTAATTGATCTTAGCCCTATCAGCTATAAGAGACTGGGAGAATGAAGATCTAGGAGAGATGGTGGACAGTCTCAGGATTGCTGAACCTCCAAGATTTTGCGCCGGGTTTCAAGAGATCCTAAAAACCGGGCTGGCGGAAGGGCACCTCGGCTGCCTCAAGGTATTCGTTTGCCCAATCGGGCACCGTTGCAACCGACTATGTTCCATTCCATTTCCTCCCTAGGTCATGGACTCGGACATCGGTCAACATCGCGGTGGCCATCGTCACTTGAGTACCCCCACTTGCTCACCCGATCCTGGGCGGCATGGTGACGGAAAGCCTACTGCCGTGGTTTGACGGGACCAGCGCTCGGGCTGGGCGGAGTCTTCCCAAGGAAGCGCCGCCTTAATTCATCTTCTTCGCGCCAACGCTTGCGCAGTCTTCGAAGTCCAGTCAGGCGATCAGGTGCTGGGGCACCTTGGACGATCTCATTCCAAGTAGCCCGTGGCCTCAAGGCAACAGCTTCAGCCACGCCCTCGGCTTGGATGTCGCTCAGGACGTAGAAGTCGATCTTGTCCCCGACATCGTGCCAGTCGCACAGGTCGCAAAGGAGCAGTTCGGTTGAGCGGAGGGCGTCCTTGAGCCTCAACTCGTCGGGTGCGATACGGGGAAGGGGAAGCCGCGATCTGAAAAAGGGGTTTCGCACGGCGATACCAACTATCATCGCTCGCTGGCCCGGCTCCCGCCGCACGAGTTCGCCAACCACTTCGAGCTTCTGTGGTTGCTTGAAGTGGAGATGAGCGGAGCGACTCTGGCGGCCCAGTGTGAAGTATGCCGACCGGGCATGGACCGCACGCCGGAGTTCGTCTAAGGGCCGCGAGTCGGCAGGAACTCCCGGCATGTGGAGGGTTACCTCCACGCTGTCAACGCGATGCCCCCGTTGCAGACCATGACGGCCTGAGATCGATAAGGTGCCCTCGCGCCAGCCCGCGAGGTAGGTGAAGTCCTCTGAGTGGTGGATGTACTTCGGTCGCGCTACTCTGTACCGCCCTTCAGCCGTCCTGATCGTCTCGATGAAATTGCCCGACCCGACCCCGTGCCAAGAGACTGCCGAGCCCATGACCGAGAATGTGCCGTTGGATGACATCCCCAGCTTGCGCCGTAGGTGCGAGACGAGTTGGGAAAGGCCCATCTCGTCGAATATCTCGGGCACGAGGGTAAGCTCGACGAAAGAGTCAAGTTCGTAAAGGTTGCCGCCGAAGTTGCAGCCAAAAAAGAGCGCGTCCTCCGAGTCATGGCTCAACAGAGAAGGCACACGCCTGCCGCCAACGATGAGCGCATCGGCGTCAGTGAGCTTGACGCGGGGAGCGGCCCGAGAAGGGCCTCGATACGAGTCGTCGAACCAGACGCGGCGCGAACACAGAAAGTGTGCGATCTTGTCCTCGACGAGGTCGCTGAGGCGGACCGGGTTGGACAACGCCATGAGGATCTCCTCGGGTCGGAAGAGGATGATCACGTGGTTGCGTTCTTCGGCGACAAGCGAAAGGACAGGCTCCGTGTATCGGGTGTGGCTGAAGACACAGCCGATAGTCCCCATCGGAGCGTCGTGCAGGCGGACACGCAGCGCGTTGAGTTCGGAGCGGCCGAACGGATCGTGTTTCCACTTGGCCTCGATTAGGATGTGGCGACCATGCCCGCTCGCCACCACGTCGCACTCGCTCCCCAGCGCGATCTTCTTCTCGTTCGTCGCAGTCTCGTACCCGGCAGCCTCAAACACCCGTGCGATCACTGACTCGAAACAGCGACCACGCGCATGCGGGTCCTTCATCGAGTCGAGCTTGCGGAGCGTTTGCACCGCATCCCGTAACATCGTTGTCCTCCCTTCGGGTCGCCTTCGGCGCCACGGCTGCGTATTCCGGTGACCTTAGCCACTGATTCCGGGGATGTTGGCCATCCTCCGGAGCGAAGCGACGCTGGGTTGTTTTAATCCTCACTCACATGGCCAACATCGGTCAATAAAAACAACACCGACATATAGGCTCAACATCATCTCCTTTCTAAAAGGGCCTGCACCTTGAAGAGGCGATGCGGCGACTGGATGCCTTAAATGGCCAGGTGAGCCGGGCGGGTCACAGGCTTGACAACTCGGAAGCCGTCCGATAATTTTGTTCGGTCGGCGGTGGAGTCCGCCGGGGAGTGCCCGCTCCCAAACCGTCCTCGCAGACCAATGGCTCCTGCCTGTCCAATCGTCCGAGAAGGAGGAGCGTATGGACATCTACACGGGGATGGTGCTCGCTGCTTTGATCTTCGTTGCCAGTCTGGTCTCCGTAGAATTGGGGATCTCTGCCGCAATCATCGAGATCACCCTGGGAGTGCTTGCCGGCAACCTGCTTCATGTCCAGCAACTCGATTGGGTCAAGTACATCGCCAGTTTCGGGGGCATCCTGCTGACCTTTCTATGGATAGGAAGGACAAGCTGCATGGTCATGGCGCCCTTCCTCGCGCACGCCCCGCGCATGCGATCCCTCTGTCATCTGATAACCAGCACTACGTCAACTTCGGCTCCTCTGCCCGATTGCGGGTACATTTTACGCCGGAACCGCGTCCCATGATACAGCCCTTGGGCACACCCCCGACTTATTGCAGAGCAGATTGGCGGCCTTGCTCACCATGAATATGGCGCATCTATGTCTGTGTCCGGTATTGCCGGGGCAATGGGCGGAGCCCTCGTGGGGAGACCAAGGCAGGCAAGAATCTTCCGGATTGCATCCGGTGGATTGATGGCCGCAAGTATTCTCATGCGCGCGCCACAGCGGGGACAAGCCAGAACATCCAATTCGAACACTCGGGCCATCAATTGAGCCCAAGAGTAATTTCTCGGTTGGCAGCCGCGCTTCTCGTTTGACTTTGCTGAGTTGGTTTTCGGAGTCTCGACTCCCGCTTGACAGCCAGCGTGACGTAGCGGGCCTGAGGCCTTTGCCTGGGGAATGACCAGGGGCCGGAAGGTTGCGGCAGTTGCAAGTACCCCGGAGTACCTCGTGACATTGAACTTCGGTGGAGGCACAAGCGCTGCGAGCCGTTCGATCAATTCCATGGGCTCATAGATCACGTGCGTGGTTCCGTCCTGCCAGCGGTGCTTGAGGCAATAGAGCAGCCTGCCGTCCGGCAGAAGCGACAAGCGCTCGGTTGCCAGCGGATGCCGAGGCGCCATCCTCGGAATCTACCGCGTCGCCCACTCTGACGACGCGCCTGCCGGCACGCGGCCCCGTAGCCACGCGCCCCCATATCGAGGCGCTGTACAGTTCGGCAAGCAACGGCTCGTCGTGTCGAAGCGTGTCGGCTTCATCGGGATCGGCCTGGCAACCTAAGCCGCGTCGTTGCATGAGTCTCGCGACACGGCGATGAATACGATCCGCCACGCGGGCAACTTCGGCATCACTGGGCGGAGGCACGCGCCGGAAGACCAATTCTCCCTTGTCATCGACCACGTAAATGCCGTCTAACGCCAGGGTATGGAAATGGGGGTCGACATTTAACGCGTCGCTAAAGCGCTGAATGAAGGTGACGGCGCCGCAGCGGGCCTGCCGGTTTGAGCCAGGAATGCACGCCCAGCGGCGGGTCGAGGCGAACACTGCGCCCACGAAGATCTGCAAGACGTCCCTGACCAGGGCAGAGTCATAAGCGAGGCGGTAGCGCAATGCAAAAGGGAGCGACAGCACCCACTGACGGACCGGCACCTCGGGGAAGACATGATCCACCAGATGAGCGGCCGTGTCAGCCATGCGCCGGCCCCCGCAGGACGGGCAGAATCCGCGGCACTTACAAGAATATGGGACAACCCGGTCCAGGCGGCAGGCGTCGCAGTGCACCCGCAGGAAACCTCGGGCCAAAATACCGCAATCAAGAAACGCGCGCAGTTCCCGCTCCACGAACCGGGGCACCGGCCTGTCCCGCTCCCGTTGCCGGGCCAGGAAGGACTCCAGATGCCCGGTGACAACGCCGTAAAGGACGCTCTCTTCAGGCCGGCGCGGACGGTACTCGCAGGCGGTTTCCCGGACGGCGAGGCTGCGGCCGGGGCGTGCAAAGTCGCCCCGGGCGTTTTGCTTTTCTCCCTCAAAAACTGCGCCCGGATACGGGCGAACCATACGCACCGCTCAACTTCCCGCGGCCTGCGGGCCGCAATATACCTAACTGGCAACGGGTCGCTTTGAGCGGGAAATTTGCAGGCCCCTGAAACTGAACATGTGGCGATCAATATGACCAGCCCAAAAAACGCTAGTTCGTGCAGTCCTTGAAGGAGAACGTCAAAGACCTGCCGGACATTGCGGCTGTCGGTTTTTCCGAGGGACCTCCGCTCAGCTTTCACGACCAGCAATGGGGTGCGCTTCCTGAGGGATATCATCCGCCCCCGGATCCTCCCAACAGTCCCTCATAGATTTCAGGTCCGTGGACGAAGGTTATTTCCAGGCGATGGGAATCCCCATCCTGCAGGAGCGGGGATTACTTCTTTTCCAGGAGCTGCTTAAGCCGTCCAACTTCCTCACGCAGCTTCTTCTCGCGGGAGTGGATCGAATACATGTAAATCGCCAGGATGATCCATATGGCTGCGTAAGCCGCAAAGAGGTAATTCATGGTATTCATGGTCGAGTATCCTCAGTCGATGTCCTTAGTTTGCTCATCGCAGCATGTCTGCGCGGCGTGCGAGCCATTCAACGTCGTTGCGTGCTGACTCAAGGTAAAATCGGCGACGAATCAGATAAATGAATAGAATCTGAAAGGCCGCCCAGCATGTCCACAGCGCCGGGCGCATGGCCGGAGAAAGACCGCCTGTCTCCAACATGGGCGACGGGTGAATGTCGCGCCACCAGCGAATCGAGAACCAGACGATTGGGGCATCGACAAACGCTACGATGCCGAACACCGCTGACATCATGGCCCTTCGGTCCGGATCAGGGACATAATTCCGCACCAGCAGATAAGCGACATAAAGCATCCAGAGGATCAATGACGAGGTCAGGCGCGGCGACCAGGTCCACCAGACAAACCAGACGGGTTTCGCCCAGATAGGACCGGTCACCAGAACAATGCTGATGAACATTACGCCGATCTCACCTGCGGCGAGCGCAAGGTTGTCCCACCACCGGTCCTTCTTGATCAGGAACATTACAGATGCGACAAAGTTGACGGCAAAGGCAGTCAACCCCGTCATGCCGGCAGGAACGTGGAAATAGAAGATGCGCTGCAGGTCTCCCATGGTCTTTTCGCGCGGAGCTTCCAGGAACGCCATGTACAGCGCCACGATCATGGTCACGAGCAAGAGCACACCAAGGACCGTGTCTATGCGCGACTGGCCTTTGTGATCCATCGCTCAATCCTCCAGGACATATTCGAAAAGCAGATACGAAATCGTGCCGAAGACGATCGTGAAAACCGACATGATCGTCAAAGGGAGCTTCAGGGTCCGGTAATCGACCGTGTTGAGAATGATGCTGGTCGCCTCCACTGCATTCACCAGGATGGGAAGAATCACAGGGAACAGGATCAGAGGCAGCAGCACTTCCCTCATCTTGGTGTTTACAGAGATTGCTGAAAGCAGTGTGCCGACAGCCGTAAAACCGAGCGTCCCTATAAAGAATACCAAAACGAGGTAAGGGATCTCATTCCAGACCGTGAGATTGAAGAAGACCAGGCTGAAGACGAATATGACGACTTCAGTGATGAGCATGAACACCGTGGCCGCGAGCATCTTCCCCAGGTAGATGACGCCGCGGTCCACCGGGAGCATCAGCAATCCTTGGAGGCAGCTGTTCTCTTTCTCCGCTGCGAACATCCGGTTAAGCCCCAGCGTGCCCGAGAAGGCAAATGCAACCCAAAGAACTCCTGGTACGGCGGACCGGATCGACTCGCGGACCGACTCCAACGCGAAGTTGAAGATGACAAGAACTACGATACCGAAGAACAGCATGGCATTGAGCGAGTCCTTGCTCCGAAGCTCGACCAGCAGGTCCTTGCGAAAAATCGCCCAGATCTTGGCTAGCATGCTATCGCTCTTCCGCCAGCGCTTTGTATCTGTCCATGAATTGTTCGAGAGTCAGCGCGGACTTCGCAACGTCCAGGGCCGCAACACCCTTTTCGATCACTACGAGGCGATCCGCCAGCTCATATCCGAGCGGCGCATCGTGAATGGCCATCAGGCAGGTCCTTCCCCGGGCGTGCGCGTCGGCCAGGTACGCTTTGAGGAAATCCGTCCCATGCTGGTCCAATCCGGTGAAGGGTTCGTCCAGCAGAAGAATTACAGGATCGTGCAGGAAGGCACGCGCGATCGCCAGCCGCTGCTGCATCCCGCGGGAATAGTTGCGCACGGGTTCCCGCTCACGTCCCAACAGCCCGACGCGCGCGATCTTTTCGACCAGATCTCCATCACCCGAAGGCAGATTCATGAGTCGCGCGAAAAAGCGCAGATTCTCGAGGGCCGTGAGGTCCGCGTAGAGAGCAGTATTGTGCGAGAGATAGCCTATGGATCCGCGTGCCTCGCGCGGCGTCAGGACATGCGGAGCGAGAATCCGCATTTCGCCCGAAGAGGGGCGAGACAGCCCCGCCAGGATTCGCAGGAAAGTGGTCTTCCCAGCACCGTTGCGGCCGAAGAGGGCAACAAACTCACCCTCCCTCACCGTGAGGTGAAGATCCCGAAGCGCTGAAAACCTTCCGAAGTACTTCGCCAACCCGCGAACTTCGATCATGTTTGCTTAAGATCACACCAGAGAGCCGCAGAGGGCACAGAGCCTACTTTTTCAATAGCAGGGCGATCCGTCGAAGCTGGCGCTTCCCCTGCTCGCGCTGCCGCACATATTCCCGCCTGTCCAGGGTCTGACTTTCGTACCTATTGTCCAGGTTGGCAAGAAGATTCAGCAGTTGCTCGCGGTGCCCTCTCAGCTCCTTTGTGCGGAGATCCGAGTTCTGAGAAAGGGTCTGGACGTGATTGTACGCGTACCAAAGCACCACGATGAATCCCATTAGCAAGAGGGGGCCTATTATGAGAGCGTTTTGGCCGACGCTGGTGGGGGCAGGTTTTACCTTCGATTCGCCCGTGCTTTCCGCGGCAGCAGGTTCTACGACCGGTGTGCCGCCGGAGAAAGTCCACGCCACTTCCGTTCCCGCCTTCACGGGACCACCGGAATAAACAGCAAAGTTCCTCTGAGGATCAGCCTGGATCTTGGTCAATCCGTCTCCGGACACAACCAAATCCTGGGGAATGACGCCGATCTGGTAGGAGCTTACGTCCTGGTAAAACTTTTTTCGATAGGCATAGCTGCGATTTGTGTAAGGCAGAGACTCCTGAACCTCGAACGTCGTAACTCCAGGCCGCAACGGATACAGGCTGTAATAACTCCGGCCATCGGGAGCCTCCAGCGGGGATTGAGCCAAAGGCATGGCGGAGCCCGGCCCAGTGACCTCGATCTTCGGCGGCTCCAGGACTCCCGGCGCTTTGGAGAACCGGAAGTTGCCTTCCGTGCTCATGAAAGTTCTTGGAGGCTTGGTCTGGTTATTGAACGAGATCGTCTCGAGAGACTGAAGGCGGTCACCGGTTAGCTGAAAGGCCATGCGCACCCCTTCGGTCTGGATGTCCTTTATTGAAGTGGTGGGCTCGTATATTTCTATCTCCACGTTGGCCTTGCCCGAGGCGTCAAAACTGACGCGGCCGTGATAGTTGGCCGATTTGTAATTCGCCCGGATCATCAGCATTTGATCCGTGGGAAGACCATCAATTCTGAACCTCCCGGCGGAATCCGTAGTCGCAGACTTGATGATGCCCATGCCTCCGGCGAATCCGATTACGTCAAGGTCAATGTTCGCCCCGATGATGGAGGGGTCTGTTTTATTGATCAGGCTGCCTATGACTACCCCACTGCCTTGTCCGAAGGCTCCAGGCATCGTAGCAAGCGCCATCACGAGCAAAGCAGGCAGCATGCAGCGAGCAGCGCGCAGTCTCCTATCCCCAGCCAGGGTTATTACTGCCAGCTGCCTGCCGCCTGCTGCCTGCTTTTCACCCGGGGAAACAAATAAACTGCGTATCAGTGATGCCGGTGACGAGATCATTTTCATGGGGATTCTTATATCCGAAACCTAGAGCCGATGGCCACAGTCGGCGCAGAACTTTTTTCCGACAATCACTTCGGCACCGCACGACGGGCAGCGCGGAGAATCCTGCGACGCGCTCGAGCTGGAGGGAAATAGCCGCGATTTTCTGGCTGCTATCTCCCTCTCGATGTTCTCGTCGATGTTCTTCTCTGCACCCAGCTGATCGAGCTTTTGCAGGATGATCGCAGCTTCATTCTTATATCCCGCCTCCAGGCGCCGGAAGTCGGCATCGGACAGTCTGCCCATCTTGTACTCGAATTCGAGATCCTTAATATTGCTGTACACAATGGCTTTGCGGTTGAGCAGCCGGTCCAGTTCGGTTTCCGCCAGAAGCTCCACTTCCAGGTTTCCCTTGGGTTCTTTGAACAAGGGGAATAGAACATAAACACCTGCCAGCAACACCATTGCTGAGCATACAACGATTAACATCAGCTCTCCTCTTCAAACTCTCGCAGTTCCTTTTCGATCCGTGGATCCACCACGATAGGAGCCGGCTCGACGGCCGGCACTTTGGGCCTCGCCATCCTGACCGCAATCCAGCTGACGACGATCGCACCGAGGCAGAGTATCGCAAACGGCATGATCCACGCGGTTATATCGAATCCTTTCATGGTGGGCGCCGACAGCACCTGTTTTCCCATGCGGGCGACGAATCTGTCCACTATCTGGTCTACCGTCTCACCCTTTTGAAGTCGCTCGCGAATCTCCGCGCGCATGGGGGTGGCGGAGCTGCAGTTTTGCATGGCGCAGACGCTGAGCTGCTCGTTGCACCCGCACTGGCAGACCAGCCTGTCGCAGGCCTCCTTATAATCCTTACTGATATCCTTCTGCGCGTCGGCCTCGATTGTGCCGAAGAACCAGCAGAAGGCCAGAGCCAGGACTGCGATCCTATGTCTCATATCAACCACGTGACAGACTAGAACAAATTACCACGGCACAGCAAACTGATTGACGATTGACGATTTAAGAAAAACGAATTGTATTTTAATCGTCAATCGTCAATCTAAAATCGTCAATATTTTGCCTTTACTGTCGCCGCAAGCGTTGCGATTTCGGCGGCGGCGGTTTGCGGGATCGCGAACGCTCCCTTGCGATCCGGGAGCAGCGTGATTAACGTTCCTGCGAACATGATGGCCGCGCCGAGCCACACCCAGAATACCAGCGGGTTCACGTGCGCCGATAATTCGAACTTCGCACCGTCATTGGACATGCCGGCGAACACCACGTAGAGGTCTTCCTTCGGAGTCGAGTAGAGCGCCACCGTCGTTGTAGGTTGCTGCTCCCCCATCTTGAAGACGCGCTTCTCGGGAGCCATGGTCTTGATTAGTTTGCCGTCCTTGTAAGCCTGCAGGATGACCCTGCCGTACTGGTAGTTCGCCGTATCGCCTTCCTTGTAATCGATCATCTTCAGTGTGTAGGCACCGATCTTCATCTCCTCGCCCGGGACCAGCGATGCGCTCGACTCACGGTTGAAGGCATTGCCGGTGAAGCCGACGAACATTACCACAACGGCGAAGTGGACGATGTACCCGCCGTAGCGCCTTTTGTTCTTCAAGGTAAGGTTCGTGACAGCGGCCAGGAAGTTCTCACCCGTGTTTTTCGCGCGGATTCTCGCTCCCTTGTAAAACTCCTCAACAATCGTCACGGTCACGAGCATGCACAGGGTCAGGCATGCCAGGGCATAGAAGTTCCTCATTCCGCCTGCCAGCAGGGCAACGCATGTTATCACTGCGAAAATGGCCGGCCAGTAGAAAGCCCTCCTGAGACTGTCCAGCGAAGTCTTGCGCCAGGCGAAGAGGGGTCCCAAAGCGGCGAGAAGCAACAGAATGAGCGCTATGGGAATGTTGACCCTGTTGAAGAAGGGAGGGCCGACGGTGATCTTCTTTCCCTGGAGCCACTCCGAGAACACAGGGAACATGGTTCCCCAGAACACTGCAAAGCAAGCCACAACCAGAATGAGATTGTTGAAGAGGAAGGCGCTCTCGCGCGAAAGAACGGAATCCAGAGGCCGCTCGGTCTTTAGATAGGGCAGGCGATCGATGATCAGATACAGGCTGCCTGCGAGCACGGCGAGCATATAGTAAATGAAAAACCTGCCGAGATTGGAATCTGCGAACGCGTGAACCGAGCTGACAACGCCGCTGCGAGTAATGAAGGTACCGAAAATACCCAGAAGATAGGTGATCACGATCAAGAGAACGTTCCAGACCTTCAGCATCCCCTTGCGCTCTTGAACGATCACCGAGTGCAGGAAGGCGGTGCCGACAAGCCACGGCATCAGCGAGGAGTTCTCAACAGGATCCCATCCCCAGTAGCCGCCCCAGCCCAGAACGACATAAGCCCACTTTGCACCGAGCATTAGACCCGTGCCCAGAAACAGCCAGGGCACCAGGGTCCAGCGGCGCGTTGTGCGGATCCATGCGTCGCCAAGCTGCTTGGTCGCCAGCGCACCAATCGCGAAGGCGAAGGGGACCACGAAGCCGATGAAGCCAAGATAGAGGATGGGCGGATGAATCACCATCGCCCAGTACTGCAACAGAGGATTAAGTCCGCGCCCGTCCTGCGCTACAAACTTCTGCATCGTGCCGTCCGGGAAGACGCGAACCAGATGGTTGAACGGATTGGAGAGGAAGAGGTTCAATGTGAGGAAGAATGCCAGGTTCAGCATGAGCACGGCCACGACATACGGCATCATGTCGCGGTAGCGGTACCGGTTCTGATAAATCGCCACGCCGCTGAAAAGCGCGGTGATGAAGACCCACAGCAGCATGGAGCCGTCGTGTGCTCCCCAGAGGGCCGCAATCTTGTAGAAGAGGGGAAGGTCCCGGTTCGATGCGCTTACAACGTGGGAAACCGAAAAATCGCTGGCAATAAGAAGGTACAGCAGGCTGATGAATGCCAGCGTGATGCTTAGGGTTGCCGCCATTGCCGCCCGTTCGGCGCTGCGAACGATCCGATGCTGCTTCTGCGCCGCGCCCAGAAGCGCCGCAAAAATTGCGTAGGCCGAGAGACACAGAGCCAGCAGCAGACAGAAATTTCCGAAATCACTCATGAACGACACCCTCTAATTCAGTTGCGGATTTGGGGATTGCGGATTGTGACGTCGGCCCGTTAGAAGACAAGCAAGTCGGACGTATGCGGCCGATAGCCGTGCCGGCCAATTGCCACGATTCTCAATCCAACCAGAATCGATAACTCGTAAGATTCCCCGAGCCGTCCCGATGCAGGGCTTATTGAGTCTAGGTGCCTCTCTTTTCGTATTCCGCCTCGTATTTCGAGGCGCACTTGGCTTCGATGTGACGGGCCTGGAAGGTCCCGTCCTGCGCAATATTCCCCTCCACTACGGCCTTTGACCCGTCCTTGAAGGTATCGGGCAGCACGTCCCTGCCGACATAGCGCACCTTGAGGTTCTTTCCCGAATGGCTTATAACGAACTCCATTTGAGGCTTGGTCCGATCAATGGAGCCCGCGACTACATCTCCGGCAACTTTCAGGGTTTTCCCGTGAAAATCGCCCTTCATCGCGCTATATTCTTCGACTGTAACGTAATAAGCCTTGCTCTCTTCAAAGCCAACGAAGCCCAGCCAGGCCAAAGCCGCAAGAACCACAGCTCCACCCAGCAGAAACTTCACCTTCGTGCCGCCCATACCAATCCTCCAATACAACGGGCAAAAATTCCCTGAAATGCTACTCTTTGCGGGAGGTTTGTTCAAGGTCCTCAAGTGGTGAAACCAAGCGCCGGGTCTATAAGGGCTCGGGCAAAAACAACTTCACCTTTCATACGGAGCGGCGATATTCAGAAGCTGGGCCCAACGTGATTGTTGCATTGCTCTTTCGCCCCGATCCACGAACGACGGCCGCGTCTGCGTCCGCTGAGTTTAGCCCAGCCTTTCAAGGCCGAGGACAGCGATGGGCGGTTGTTTCCGTCGCGTAGCGACGGCTGAATCTCAAGCGTCGCTACGCGGCCACCAAACGGTGAACACACGTGAAAGTCATTCCTGGCGGAGCGCAATCATGGGATCCGCCGCTGCAGCTTTTCGGGCGGGAATGTAACAGGCAAGCAGGGTTGCGCCCAGCAGGAGAGCGGTCACAACAATAAATGTAACCGGATCGGTGGGGGCCACTTCATAAAGAAAGCTCGATATCAGCCGCAGGCCGAGCAGGGCAACGACCAGGCCAATCGCCACTCCTGCCAGGGCATACCTCATTCCCAGCCCGATCGCCCATCGCAGCAAGCGGCTCCGCTCAGCCCCCAAAGCGACACGGATGCCAATTTCGCGCGTACGCTGAGACACAGAGTAGGAGACTGTGCCATAAAGTCCAACCATCGCAAGGATGAGGGCGAGAAATCCAAACATGCTCACAAGAGCGGCCGTCATGTTCTGGTCGCCATCCCGATCTGCAATCCGGTCTGCCAATGTCCTGAGATCTGCGACCGGCAGATTCTTATCCAGTGCCCGGACCTCACGCCGCACCCCCTCGAAAAGACTCTTGGGATTTCCCGATGCGCGCACGAGAAGCATCGTGTCCAGTTCGGATTTTTGGGACAGCGGCAGGTATAGATGAGGGACGGTTTTCCGCTCGAGCCGATGGTATCGGGTGTCTCTTACGATACCGATGACCTGGCGATATGGGCTCAAGCTCATGAATTCGACGGTTCGGAATCGCTTGCCAATCGGGTCTTGCCCGGGCCAGAACTGGTGTGCAGCAGTTTCGCTGACGATGGCAACAAGCGGGCTCTCCTTCCGGTCATGGCCGTTGAAACCTCGCCCACGGAGAAGAGAGATCCCCAGGGTATCGAAATAGTCCCCGGTAACCACGCTGAGATCAACGTGGACCCTACCCCCCTGGAACGAGGCTTCGCGATCCTCGAGAATAAGTTCCCTTGTCCCGGAGAACCAGCCGCTGATGGGTAAATCATCTGCGAGACTCGCAGACCGGACTCCGAGAAGGTTCGCAACACGCTCAACAAGCCGGCTTTGAATCAACCGGGCTTGTTTCTCGCTGTATCCCAGCGGACGCAGCTCGACCCGCATAACCAGAACGTGCTCGGTCTCAAAGCCAAGGTCAATAGTCCGGAGATTGTGCATGGTCCTGACCAGGAGACCGGCGCCGGTGACCAGCACCAGTGATAATGCCACCTGGAGGACAACGAGCAGGTTCCGCAGACGCGCGCCGACACTCACTTTCCCGGCGGCCGCGCTTTTCAGAGCCAAAGCAAGGCAGGAGGGTTTGGAGACATGGAGCGCCGGCGCAAGACCGAAAAACATGCCGCTGAGCAGTGAAAGGAAAAGCGTGAAGGCAAGAACCTTCCGATCCGGGCTGAAATCAAAATCATTTCCCGGGAATGCCTTTGGAATATTGGACATCCAGAACCCAATGCAGACTCCGACCGCTCCGCCAAGGAGGGAAAGAAACAAGCTCTCGGTGAGAAACTGGCGGATCAATCGCCTGCGACTTGCCCCCAGTGCCCCGCGAATTGCGATCTCTGCGCTGCGCGCAGAAACCCGGGCCAGCAAGAGATTCGCGACGTTTGCACAGGAAATTATCAAGACTATACCAGCGACTGCCGTTAGAAGGGCCAGAAGCCTCGCGGCCTCAGCACGCCATTCCGGATCGGTGAAGCGGATATGCGGTGATAAAACAAGCCTCTTTTTACTCTTGGTTTTGGGATCGGGCTCCTCAAGTGCGTAAGCGAGGACACTCATCGAAGCCCGCGCCTGCTCTATGCTGATGCCGGCCTGAAGCCGCCCGACGACCGACAGCACGGTGAACATCCGGTCGTTGAGTGTTGGGAACATAGGTCTGACCTGCCCCTCCATGGCCAGCGGGAGCCAGACATCGGCCGTTTCACCCACCTCTATTTCTTTAAAACCTCTGGGCGCGACACCCACAACAGTGTAGTCATAGCCATTTAATGTCAGAGTCTTTCCCAGCAGAGTCGTATCAGAGCCAAAGCTGTTCTTCCACAACTCATAGTTTAAAACCACCACCGGATGGGTATCCGGCGTTTGATCTTCCTCGGGTAAGAATGTGCGGCCCAAGAACGCATTGATACCCAGGACCGAGAAGTAATTTCCTGTAACGAGTAACCCTCTGATCCTCCTGGCCTCGCCGCCGTAGCTCAGATTCAAATCCGCTCCACGGTAGGCCATCAAAGCCGAAAACACCTGGTTGCGGTCACGGTATTCGAGGTACTCGGGATGTGAAAATCCTTCAAAACCCTTCCCGTCGAGGCTTCGCCCAACAGCGACCAGCCGATCTGGATTTTTGACCATCGGAACAGGCCGCAGGAACACTTCGTTTACTATACTGAAGATGGCAGTGTTTGCCCCAATCCCCAGCGCCAACGATAGGAGCGCTGCCGTCGTGAAGCCCGGACTCCTGATCAACATCCGTGCGACATATCTCAAATCCATGGTCAGGGATCCCATGTCACCCCTTGGTTACCTCGGAACTGTCCCGCTATGGAAATCCTGGGAAAACAAACCAACCTATTTTCTGTCGCGCAACTCAGTTTTGCAATTGCCAAGCCCCGAAGAGACGACAGAAAGCCCTTGGCTTGCAAGGTCTTTCGGCCCTCCGGGGCTTCGAGGTGGCGAAGCATATTTCGCGGTTGAAGCTAGGTTTGCCTGAACCGGATACAACCCCGCCCGATATCAACTCCCTCCTTTTTTCGAGTGATCAGAATCGAAACATGATCGAGAAGTTCATCTCGAAGTTATGAATGGTATACGTAGACAGCGTGCCTGTGCGCACCAGAAAATCGGTCGCATCGAAGCGAATTGCCCATCGCCTGTGAGGGACTAGCTCTGCACCGCCTCCCAGGTTTATGGCGAAAGATGTTGAACGGTACTCAGTTTCTCTTGGCGGACAGCATTTGTCCTTGGCGTATTAAAAACCTGGCCCGGCAATCACGAAGAAGTTCGTTTTGAGAGAACGTTCCGCCCTATAGCTCAGTTTGACATGCGCACTGCCTTGCAGGACTGACCCCTCAGGACGCGTGCGCGTGGAAGGGAAGTGCGAGATTTGAAATTCCATGCCCACCCTGGTATTGAGATTTCCAGTTATTCGTGCACCATAGCCAAAATAAAGATCGTTGTGCACCTGAACAAAGTAGGGAAGCTTGGCTACTGAGAGTATCGGCCCAATCTCGAACTTCGGCACATCCCCGGCTTCTGCCGTGGCATGGTTGGCTGCAAATAGCGTCAAAGCCAGAAAGAGAGATTTCATTAAACGTTGGATCATGGCCGCGTTCTGTCTGGAGTACAATGCGCAAGTGTCATTCGGCATGCGTCAATTTAAGAGGGAGTATTTGATTTTCGACTTGAGCTCTTAAGCTGGTTAGGTGCAGGAGCCGCTATCGCTGGCGCGAGCTTTTTTCTCCAAGAACTCCGGCAGCCTAGCTCGCTTATCCTGCTTCTAGCGAGCAATCTGGGTTGTTTCACTTTCTCGGCCCTCTGAGCCGGTCACGTCTTCAGCGCGGAGTACAACTTCATCTCCGGCAACTTATTCCGCATTTACATGTACAGGGTAGGGTAACGGAAAACCTTCCTGGAGGAAACATGAGACGCTTAGTGCTGGCATTTCTGGTTCTGACATCATTGGTCCTAGGAGGCAGTTATATGTCTGTTCGCAAGGCTCGAGCACAGAGTGGATCCCTGGATAATCCGGTGACGGTAGCCTATTTTTACAGGGTCAAGTGGGGATACCAGAACGAGTTTCTGGATCTGTTCAAGAAAAATCACTATCCGGTGCTGGAAGGGCAGGTCAAATCGGGAAGACTTCTGCGGGTAGAAGCCTACACGCCCCGTTTTCATGGAGACGGCCGGAGCGATTGGACCTTCATGACCATCCTGGTCTTCAAGAACTGGCACGCTTTCGGTGACAGCAGCGTGGAAAGGGAGCTCATCCCGAAAATGTATCCAGACCAGGAAAAGTACAAACGGGAGGAACAGAGGCGCTTCGAACTCCTCGAAGCCCATTGGGACGTTCCTCTGAGCCCCGCGCCCATGAAGTAGCTGGCAGCAGGCTGCCATTGACGATTGACGGTTCCGGTTTTGGTAATCGTCAATCATCAATCGTCAGCTGTTATGCGGGCATTACTGGACGCTGAAATATTTCGGATCGATCTGCTGATTGTGCACTATCTGCGCGACCGCGATATCCCACTCGGTCATGAGGGTTGAGCTCTGGCCCTCGATTGTGAAGTCCAGCCGGCAAGCGTGGGGCAGAGTCAAGCCATCGACCTCTTTGAAGTTGTCGAATTGTTCCACCAGCGTGTAGATCGTGTCCCGCTGGGCGGAAGAGTCTTCCGGTCTTCCGGCCATATTCGCCGGCCTCACCAGTCGATACTGCGTCCGCACATGCCGAAAGCTCTCGGCATCGAAGTAGAGGGACACCTGCAGGTCCCCGGCTCCTTTCTTCGCCTTGTACTTCACTTCGTGCAGCTGCTTCCCTTCGATCTTCTTGAGCCCTGTGTAGTCGAGCTTGGGCTGTCGCGCTGTCAGATCGAGCAGAGGCCATGCAGTCAAAAGAGTTCCGCCCAGGAAGCCTTCCTTCAGGATAACATCGTAGGTATAAACGAAACTCGAGAGGGGGGAACGCTGGCCGGGCCGAACCTGGCCAACCGTTACCTTTTCACCGTCAAAAGCGAGCTGCTCGCCCGGATAATCGAGGGCAGGGAAACTCATCCCATAACGGACTTCCCTCCCCTCAGAGAGTATGTTGCTTTTCCCTGGGAGCTGACCTTGACCTCCCTGGCGAAAGATTACCTGCGCCGAGCCGCTCACGACCCGATTCCTGGCCGCCGCACGTGCCTCCGGGGCTCCAATCGAGGCAAGATGCTTGGCGACGACGTCCTCCGCTTTCATCTTCGCATCCTTGGCAGGCAAGCCAGGGGCGGAGAGGCAGAGGATCGGCAGACTCAGCAAGCAAATCAGTTTAAAATGGAATATTTTTGGCATGAGATTTCCAACGTTGATAGTTTCATTGATGGACGAGGCGCCGGGACTTCAATAGCGCACTTCATGGATCAACGCAAGAACAAAGGCGTATGATGGTTCTATGAGATTCGTGCCCTGGTAGAGTAAAATTCTCGTTCCCCTTCCCCGGTAGCCCAAATACGATGGAAAACAAGGCAAAGCGCCAGAGCCGACTCACTGAGGAACTTGAGTCTCTCAGCCACCAAATCACTGAACTGCGGAGACTCGTGGCCGAGCACACGCCTGCCCCTAAGCTGCCGCTTTCAATTCCTACCCGAATTACACCTGCGCCTTTGGTTCCAGCTGAGACGATTCTGCCGGTTCATCCGGCTGAGCGAACGGAAAGCAGATCACTTCAGTTGCCCCGGCATCTGGATGAAGGCCCATTCGGCATGGCTCTGATTGACTTGCGGTTTCGCTTCCTCAGAGTTAACAAAGCCCTCTGCCGGCTCCTGGGCTACTCGCGGGAGGAACTCGAGAGCCTAGGCCTGCCGGATATTACGCATGAGCAGGATGTCCATAACTGCGCTCATCTCGTTAAACAGGTGCTCGAGGGAACCCTGCCCCATGCCCACATTGACAAGCGTTTCATCCGGAAAAATAAAGAGGCTCTTTGGGTCCAGTTCACGGCTTCAGTGATTCGCGACGATAGCGGCATTCCTATTTGCAGCCTGGCGATCATCGAGGACATCACCGAGCGCAAAAGAGCTGAGGAGACACTTCAACTAACAAATCAGAAGCTCGAAGCCTGGGCGGGCGAACTCGAGGAAGTCTCTCGCGGGATGAGTCTGCTCGCTGAAATGGGAGATAGGCTGCGCGCTTGCCTGACCAAGGAAGAGACATATGAAGCCGTCGTGAGAATCGCTCAGCAAGTTTGTCCGGCAAGGGTTGGAGCCCTGTACGTTGTGGATGAAACCCGCAGCGTGGCTGACTCTGTGGCGGCATGGGGCGATGCATCTCTCCTGGAGCGAGGCTTCCCGATCGAAGAGTGCTGGGCTTTGCGGAGAGGTAGACCCCACTGGGTCGGGGACACTCGCACCGGGTTGCTCTGCAATCACCTCGGATTCCCTCCGCCTGAAGGATACTTTTGCGTGCCGCTGATGGTGCACAGGCAGGCCGTCGGACTGTTGTATCTCGTCCCTACGAACGGCGAGGGAAAATCCGGGGCGAATCAGCGATTGGCGCTGGCGATGGCCGACCATATTGCGGTCGCGTTGTCGAACCTTCGGTCACACGAAAGTATGCAGGGCCAGTCGGTACGAGACCAGCTTACGGGGCTCTTCACTTTGAATTACATGGAGGCCTCCCTGGATCAGGAGCTGTCGCGAGCATTGCGGAACCAGCGGCCGCTCGGGTTGATCGGAATTGACCTGGATCATTTCGATGTCTTCAACAAAGCCTTCGGACCGGACGCTGGACAGGCCGTCATCCGGGAACTGGGTGGCCTGCTGCAGGCGAACGTACGGAAGGAAGACATCGCCTGCCGTTGGGGTGAACAGAGATATGCAGTCGTCCTTCCGCAGGGCAGCCTGGAGGCCACCCGGCAGCGTGCGGAACTACTTCGGAGGATGATCCGAGAACTCGAGGTGCATCACCACGGGGATACCATCGGGCACGTTACCGTTTCAGTGGGCGTGGCTGTGTTTCCGATGCATGGTCGCACCGTAGATGCTCTGCTTCAGGCCACGGATGGAGCCTTGAAGACTGCCAGAAATGCCGGCGGCGACACCGTTGCCGTCGCCCATTGAATCGAGCGATTGAGTCGTCGAGCCATGAATTGAATCATTGAGCCATCGGGCCATTGAGCGCGTGCAACTACTCGAATTCGGGAGCATACAGGCTTTGGCCGGATCTCCCAATAAAGGTTTACTTTTAAACGACTCAATGACTCGATGAATCAGTTCATTGGTAGAGGCGCGCGATGCGCTCCAAATAAGCTTCCCGGTAAGCCTCAGGCACATCCAGGCGACGTACCTTTGTTTGGGGATCGAGACGAATTTCCCCAATTTTGGGGTCGTATTGGTAGGGAGTTCCCAGAGGATCCCGGGGAATGTACCGCAGGAATCCCGCGCGCACGAGATCGTCCAGCCTTTGAGGGAAACTACCGGTGCGTTCGCGATATTTATTCAGGAAGAATTCCAGCGTCGACAGGTCTTCCACCACCTGGATGCTGAGCAGATGGTTTCGGGCGTTTTCCTTGACATCCGCTCGGTTAGATTCATGATACTGGTGCTGCCAAAGGGTCTTCGCGGTCTGCACCGCACCGCTCCTGGACAGCCCCATAGCGGCCAGTCCTTCCATCCATGGAGGTGCCGTGGAGAGTCTGCTCGCCGCGAGCCACGCTTCCCCGGCTGACTTGAAGTCCTTCAAGAACCAAAAATAGACAAATCCCTTGTCAAACCAAAGGCGCCACTGCAGCGGATGGCGGCTGATTCCTTTGTCCAGCAGCTTGATCGCTTCACGCGGCTGCCCGGCGCCGATCGGATCGGCTTCGGCGAGAAAAGAGCTTCCCGCACGGTAGGCGTCCAAAAGATCCGGGTCCAACGTAGTGGTGATGTCGAGCAGTGTTCCGAGATTCTTATAGCGGACCGGCCGTTTGGCCGCCTCCCCGCGACGGCCGTAATATTGGATCGTCCTCATCCAATAAACATCCGCAAGCAGACATTCATAACCAAGTGACATCTTCTTCACAGCTGCCGGCGACCCGAAGTAAAGCTGATCCGCTACGATGGACTGCTGTCCGAGCCGAGCCTCCACTCTGTCTTGGACGGGCTTGATCAGAAGAGCCAGAACGACGCACGTGCCGAGCAGAGCCCGCGCCCGGGCGCCATTATTGGCAAGCTTGCGCGTGTTCATTTGAAATCCCGCCGCGAGAAGACGACGATCGAGAGCGACAGGAGAATGCCGCAGTAAAGCAAGCCGTACGCCGTGACCCACAACACAGCGATGGGATCAATCGGTTGCCTGTAGGCGGCACTCTCGATCACATTCCGGCTGTCGATTGTCGTGAAATTGGAGAGATTTGGCAGGACGTAATACAAGACTCTGAACAGCCGCTGCAGCGGCACGGACTTCATAAGCCGGCCAAATTCGAGCAGGTCTCCGTTAAAGTGCCCAATCACCCAAATGAAAAAGGTGAACAGGGCGGAGAGCGCGGGAGTCGAGAAGGTCGAAAAAACCAGCGCCAGCGCGGTGGTCAGCGCAAGCGAGAGGAAAATGAGATACACGGCAGGAATTAGCCGGAGATATCCCGGAAATCCCACCCCGCCGTGGTACATCAGCGTGAGAATCAGTCCGATGGTCATAATCACGACATTCACCAGGAGGGTGCACAAAAGCCCCAAATACTTTCCCAGAATGAATTCGTGTCGATGGACCGGCTTGGCGAGCAGCGCATAAACCGTGCGTTTTTCCAGCTCTTTGTAGACCAGACTGATTCCGATGAAGATGGCGATAAGCGTCCCGAATATCGAGATAGCGGAAAGACCGATATCGACAATGACCTTTTCCTCGTGCCCGAGCGTCAGTTGCCCGAGAGCAACCGAGCTCAGGATCATGATCAGGGCAAAGAGAATGAGATTGTAGAGGATCTTGTCCCGGATGTTTTCCCGGAATGTGTTTCGGGCAATCGTCAGGATCGTCATCGCCGCAGTCTCAAGACCGGGTATTAAATTCAATCGGAGCGGAATCCGACCGTTTTGATCCCTCGGTGACCTCCTTGAAGAAGTACTCCTCCAGGGAAGGTCGTATCGGGTTCACTGAAATCAACTCTGCGCCGCGCCTTATCGAGTAAGACAGCACGGCCTCCACTTGCCTCGAGGTGCCTGCCCGGAGATGAATGCGGTCTCCTATCGGTGTCACCTCGTCACACAAATCCTTCAGTGCAGCGGCGTCTTGGGCGCCCACCTTCGCCAGTATTACTTCGTGCCCCTCTATCTTGACTTTGAGGATTTCTTCGAGAGCGCCCTCCTCCTGGAGCTTGCCCTTGTTCATGATCGCCACGCGGTCGCACAGGGCCTCTACGTCCGGAAGAATGTGGGAGCTGAAGAACACGGTCACGCCCCGGCTCTTCAGGGACGCGATAACTTGCCGCACCTCGCGCCGTCCCAGCGGATCCAGTCCGGACATCGGTTCATCCAGGAAGACAACCTCGGGATCATTGATGATCGCCTGTGCCACACCAATGCGCTGAACCATGCCCTTGGAGAATTTTCTCAACTGGAGCTTGCGCGCGTCCGAGAGACCCACCCTCTCGAGCAAAGTTGAAACCTTCTTGTCGAGGTCGGTCCGCTTGATACCGAATAAGCTGCCGGCGTAGGTCAGCAACTCTTCGGCTGTGAGGTAGTCGTAAAAGTAGGGATTTTCGGGCAGGTAGCCGATCCGTTTCCGCATGGCGACCGATTGCGCAGGCTCGCCCAGGATCCTGGCGTCGCCGGATGAGGGGCGAAGCAGGTTCATCAGGATCTTCAGCGTTGTGGTTTTGCCGGCGCCGTTCGGACCGAGGAAACCGAAAATCTCGCCACCCTGCACCCGCAGGCTGAGGCTGTCGAGAGCGCGGATAGGGCGCTTCTTCCAGAAGCCCACCCAAAAATCTTTCGTCAGGTTCTCGATCTCAATCACGGCCATATGGGCTTTGCCCCTCGAGCGCCTGATTTATCACAAATCACCCGCGCAATAAATATCTCGTGCAATTTGTGCAATTCGTGGCAGATTCTAGGCATGCGAAGAATCGGAATCGACACCGGCGGTACCTTTACCGATTTCATTCTACTGGACGGCAAGAGTGTCCGAACTCTGAAACTGCTCTCGACGCCGCAGAACCCCGCTCGCGCCATCCTCCAGGGACTGGCGCAGCTCTTGGACGACGAGGAGTGTGAGATCTTCCACGGTTCTACCGTCGCCACGAATGCCCTCCTGGAGCGCAAAGGCGCCGTGACGGCGCTGATCACGACGCGCGGCTTTGAGGACGTCATCGAGATAGGACGCCAGAACCGGCCGAAGCTCTACAGCCTTTTCCCTTCGCGCCCGGCGCCCCTCATTCCTTCCACACTTCGTTTCGGCATCACGGAACGGATGCTTTACGATGGTAGAGCGCTCGTTCCGTTGAAGACTTCCGAGCTGCGAGCCCTGCGGGAAAAACTGCGCCGCAAGAAGGTCCAATCGTTGGCGGTCTGCCTTCTGTTCTCCTACGCCAATCCCGAGCACGAAAAGAAAATAGGCCGGGCATTGCGAAGCCTGAAGATCCCGATCAGCCTGAGCCATGTCATTCTGCCCGAATACCGCGAGTACGAACGGACCTCCACAACGGTGGTGAACGCTTATCTTGCGCCCGTCATGGGCCGCTACCTCGGCGATTTGGAAAGGCAGTTGCAGCCCGCGCGCGGGCGCAAGGGCCCAAAGCTGCGCATAATGCAATCCAACGGCGGAGCGGTGTCCGCTCGCATTGCCATACGCGAACCTGTACGGACCATACTGAGCGGTCCGGCGGGCGGAGTTGTCGGAGCCTGGGAGCTCGCTCGCAGGGCCGGCTATCAGGACATCCTCTCGTTTGACATGGGCGGCACATCGACGGATGTAGCCTTGTGCCAGGGGGAGATCCGAATCACCAGTGAATCCATCATCGCCCATTGTCCCATCGGTGTGCCCGTCATCGACATCCACACCGTTGGAGCCGGCGGCGGCTCCATTGCGCGCATTGACGAGGGCGGTGCGCTGCGCGTCGGCCCGGAAAGTGCCGGCGCCGACCCTGGTCCCATCTGCTATGGAAAGGGGGATCAGATCACCGTAACGGACGCGAACCTCTGTCTGGGAAAGCTGGACCCGGATTATCCGCTGGGAGGGACTCTGCGCCTGCATGTCGAAAAGATAGCTCCGGCTTTTCGCTCGCTAGCCCGGCAGATGAATCTGCGAACGCCGCAGTCTGCCGCACAGGGAGTTGTCGATGTCGCAAATGCCAACATGGAAGCGGCTCTGCGGGTGATCTCCGTCGAGAGGGGATACGATCCTCGAGACTTCACCCTTGTCACTTTCGGCGGAGCGGGCGGGCTTCATGCCGTTGAGTTGGCGGCGAGTCTGTCCATTCCGCGCGTTCTCATACCGGAGAATCCGGGACTGCTCTCGGCGCTTGGAATGCTCCTCTCCGACAGTATCCAGGATCTTTCTCAAACAGTGATTCTGAGAGCCCAGGAGGCGGAGGCGGAGGAACTGGAACGGCGCTACACCGACCTCGAGAAAACAGGAAAGGCTTCCATGGAAGACGAGGGATTCACGCCGGACAGGATTCGTCTGGAACGCTGGATCGACATGCGCTATCGCGGCCAAAGCTTCGAGATCACCCTGCCTTATTCACGCCGCTTCAGGCAGGAGTTCCACCGCCGCCACGAGCAGCGTTACGGCTATGCCGATCCGTCGCGAGAATCGGAAGTTGTCACCCTTCGCGTGCGCGCGCGCGGCCTGGCCGAAAAACCCCGTATCCCTAAGGATCGTCTCGGGCCTGCCGATCCGAACAGAGCCTTCATTAAGGAAAAAGCGGTCTATTTCGGAGGGAAATACCTCCCCACTCGCGTCTACGAACGAGCGCTGCTGCGCGCCGGTAACCGAATCGTCGGTCCCGCCCTCATTTTCGAGTACAGTGCCAGCGCCGCAATACCGCCAGGCTATGAGTGCCGCGTAGACCCCTTCCGCAACCTGGTAATCGAAGCAGTTTCGAATTGAAACCGGCCGCGCAAAATACGGTGACAGACTGCGCTGCCCCAAGTCTATCGATAGCAGCTACCAGTGCCGCTCCTCCGGGAGCGTGGACAGCGTTGCCTGTCACCGTATTTTGGCATGGCCTATGCATCGGAGAACTCACGCTGGAATGGCACAGCGGGCGGCGCGGGTGGCTCAATGGCGACAATTCTCGTCACCCGAAGCTCCCCGCCTGGCGTGGCACTGCTTAGAATGGAAAAGGAGCCGTCGATTTTGGCTCTAAACACCTTTGGGAGGAGCACCACCGGCAGTTCCTCAAATGCTCCCAACTGCTTGCCGTCGTCAGTCGCCGGTCCCGTCTGTTCCCGTGTTCCCGTGCTCCGAAATCCCCCCGGGGGTTCCCCTCGTGTTTTTCGTTCCTTTCAAGGGCGGACAATCTCCCCTGCATAGTTGCTGCCCCAACGGACACGGACCCGGCCGGAGCTTTGGGAGTCTGAAGACTCCCTGATGATTACGTTCGGCGCGTGGTCTCGAATCCATCTGAGCCCCGCATTTTTCAGCACGAGATTACCAGCATTGAGGAAATCTACTGCCATCCTCAAGTCCCCGTGGCGTTGTAAAGCATCGTACAACAGATATTCCGTGAGCGGAATCCCCTTCTCGATGAAGAATACATAAGCTCCGGATAGGACTATCGAACGAGCTTTACCGCCGTCTTTGCCGCTCTGTATCGCCTTGAACAGTGCAGAGGTAAAACGCCAGCGCATCCGTTGCGCTTCATCTAGCGACTTCCATTCCTTCGCCATTGCCCGCCCGGTGCAATGGACGAGCTTCCAGTCCTGGTCCTGTAAAGCGGTGACGAGGGCTTCCGCAGCACGCGAATCCTGAGATTCACACAACGTGTAGGCGGCAGCACAACGAAGGGTGGAACCGGCCCGTGTGTCCTTTACGATTGCGATCAACCGTTCCGCAATCCGCGGATCTGTCATTTCCCCCAAAGTGCGTTGTGCCCGAATACAGGCCAGATCCTGGTTACCGTTTAGGGCGGCAAACAACGCCTCTACGTGCTCGCTGATTTCTTGTGGTGGCTTGGCGCTTCCCCAAGACGTGAGGGCAAACATGCAGAGAGCAGTCAATGGCAATGCACTCCCAAATACGCGCGCGGGCTTGCCCGCTCCAGTTCCCATTCTCGCCGGTTCGAAGCAGCTATCAGGGGTTTCCATGTTGGCCTCCTGGCTCGCCTCCAATTTTGCCCAGGATTCCCATTTTGGCTTCCTCTCCGCCCCCAATTATACATCCAAGTGCATAGATTCTTTATCCGTGACTTCTTTGCATTTGACAAAGAAACGCAACGCATGCTCACGGTGTTTGTTCAGAGGCTGAGTGCTAAAAGCTGAAGGCTGAAAGCGCGCGGCGTCCGAATGTCCCATGCTTGGTTGCGGCTTCAGCCGCGCTGGGAAAAATAAGCTGTTTAATGTTCTGAGTTGCTGCAATCCCCGGTTGGCGAACAGGTTGGCGGCAAATCGGTGAATTCCCCTTAGCTCTTGCCGAATCAGCCAATAAGCGATGTCGGCCAAAAAACTCGAAACATAATATTCGGCCCTAGCCGACACTGCGTCCAACTCTGCCTTGCCTGCTGTTCCGAGCACAGCAGACCTCAGAGATTCTCTATATTCACACGCACCGCTCGCTTCCAGCTCAGCTTCCTGAGAGCGCGGCCTGCCGATATGACTTTCCCTCAATTAAGCACATGAACATCAGCAAGGAAACAGAAAAACAGCGAAGTAAAAGGAAAAAACCTCATGTTTTTCATTTCAAACTGAGAACATAATAAAACTCAGAACATAAGCTGCGTTTTTGGAGCGTAGCGCTCGTAGGATGCGTTCCCTTGGGCTTCCGATATGGGGTCATATGTCAACTTCGCCCCTTCTGCCGCAGCTGCCCGGAGCGCACTTCGATCACGAAGGGGATTTTACGCCAAATCGATGTCATCGAATTTGGAGTTTTTGCACACCTCTGCCGGAAGCAACGGGTTTGGTCTCTCCTGCTCTCGAGGTGGATGACGGGAGCCGCAAAACCTGCTCCTCATGCAGATCGGCAAGGTATCCCAGTTCAGCCGCCTTCATTCTTACACACCTGTAAATGTGAAAACGCAAGGGCGCCAGAAATGTGTATTGCGAAGTCAGCATGACGCGATGCTCGGCCTCACGGCTTGATAGCGCCTCGCGCAGGGTGCGTGCTCGCTCCTCATACCACTGAGTTGAAACCTCGCCCTGGGACAGCTTCTTCGGCTCGTCTGGAGTAATATGGCTCGTCCGAATCCATTATGGGTCTCGGGATCAATCGCGGGAAGTTAACATATCACCACTTCTCCGAAGTTGGGGAGAAGTCCTAGCTGGCTCTGGATTCGCGGAATGATCGCATTTTTGTCCTGTTGCGCGACTTTTCCCAGCAAGCAGTCGATGGTCTTCAGCAAATCCCGCAGCTGAGTGACTACGCCCCTGAACTGTGTCGACGCCTTGTCTTTACCCAGCATATCCAAACACTCCCGCATGGTTTCGATGACAGGCTCGATTTCGCGTATCTGTTCCGCGAAACCCAACCGCCTCGCCGTTTTCTAATGCAATCGGCGCAGCCCTTGGGAAGGACCGTGTCGTGAATCTCTGCCGGCTATTGGATTGTCTCCACGAGGCAACGGGTCCTCCGCCTTGCCCCTACCTTTGCGGACGCCCCGGCTTAAGCTTTTGTCTTGCTATTACTAATACGCTGGTAATAAGGTAGGCGTGACTTCAGCCAAGTGCAGGTCCGCCCGATGCCAAGGTTCCTTGCCGATCTCCGCGGGCCTGAGAGCTTGGCGTTGTTTTCCGTCTGTTGGTTCCTTGCGCAGTTTTATAGGACGTTAGAGAATTCTCCCGTGCCCTTCTTTTTCCCCGGAAGCCAAATCCAAATCTATCCCCTCAGAGCCTGTTCTTCTTCTCTAAGGGCCTGTCCCGCTACGCGGGAGAGGGGCACGGCGGCGGTCCCGAGCTTCGCTCGGGATCCTCGACGATGCACATCCCGCCGATGGCGGGACGTCCCGGTGCCTCGCATCTGCCCGCCCGGCGCTCGCGCCAAAGCGGGCCTGTTATTCTGTGACAGACCCTTAGCAAACATTTAGGCATTTCCATCAACTTGGAGTTTGATATGCGGATAATGACTGCTCTCCTTATAGTTGCCATGGCAGGCTGCATGCTGCTGACGGCGCCTGCACAGTCCACCAAGTCCAGCGAGGAACGAGATTTCGTGCCCGGTGATAAAGTTGCATTTTATGATGACCTCAGCGACATGGCCAAGGGAGCTGCACCGCCACACTGGAAGGTGCGGGGCGGCGTGGCAAAGCTGGCCTCCGAAGGGCGCTTGCTCCTTCAGGGGGAAGGAAAGCTCTATCCGAACCTCAAAACCCTCCCCAAAAACTTCACAGTTGAGATGGAAATCCTGCCGCAGGCTGATGTCTCGTCCGGAGGACTCGGCTGGATGTTCATGGATGCGGCGGAAGACTCCGTCTGGTCCGTTGGATTTCAGTTCGATCCGCACGAGTTTTCGGTAAGCCTTATGACCGGCTATGGGCACAGCGATTTCGAAGGGCATCCCCATGGATCGGCCAAGGTCACTTACGGCAAGCCGGTCAAGCTTGCACTGTGGTACCAGGACTCGCGTTTGCGAGCCTATGTCAACGGCCAGCGCATGTTTGACGTGAACCAGCTGGAATTCAAGCCGCCAGCCATTTCGCTGGTCGAATTCAATGTCCGCGATACCCCTGTTTACATAATCTCCACTCGCATAGCGGAGGCATCGCCGGACATCAGCCAGGTGATCGCCTCGACCGGCAAATATGTGAGCAACGCCATACAATTCGATGTCAATAGCGACCAACTGCGGCCCGAGTCGATGAACGTGATCAGGGAGGTGGCCGCTGCGCTCCAAAAGCAGCCCTCGCTGAAGTTGCGCATTGATGGCCACACGGACTCGACTGGTGACGCGGCCAAGAACCTGGACTTGTCGAAACGCCGTGCGGATTCAGTCAAGAATGCGCTTGTTAAGCTGGGAATCGGTGCGGATCGGCTCACGACAAGCGGGCTAGGCCAAACCAAGCCGATTTCGACGAACGATACACCGCAAGGAAGGGCCGAGAACCGGCGTGTCGAGTTTGTGAAAGTCTAGCCCCGGCCGCTCCTTTACCGAGGCGCGCAGGCTGTTCCCATGCTTCGTATCAGAACCAGCTTGAAGTTTGGTGAGGACGGGCTTCAGGGGCTGTCTCAAAACTCATGTGCGAACCTGACAGCGACCTGTCCGGGTGATCCGGAGGTGCGCACGATTACGCAGAAACTGCGTGCACGTAAAGAAATGACCGAAGCGGATGAGAAGCGGTTGGACGAGTGGAAGGAGGCCAGGGAACGCGCATTGGAGAAGGCCGAGGAAGCCGGGAAAGCTGATACGGCGAACCCCCCCGAAAGTCGGGGCACGGCCAGGCTAGGGAATATCCCTGGACAGGGATTCGCATTCTTTTCGAGCCGGCCAGCGGTCCTCACGGTCCAGAGAGTATCGAGCTTATGGCGCTCCAGGTGCTTTTTTGCTCCATTTCGCGCAGGCGAAGGTTGGCAGGATTCTCATCCCTGCCTTCATCTTTCCTGGTGGGATCGAACTGTGGGCCATATTGGAAGAAAACGGCGATCAGTTGAATGGCGGTGCGGGGCAAGGAGGGGTTCATGAAATTGGGATTGGCGATTACCAGGGGCGTTCCCAGCTTGGAATCCGGGGGCACCAGATCCGGCTCAATACCGTCGCGGCTGGGGAAATAACGCACTTGGGCCTGCCGCTGACCTGGCGTCATGGCGGCCAGTACCGCCTTATGCCTTGCCAGTCGCCGTTCGAAGTCCAATTCCAAGGCAAAACGGGCTTGCGGCGGATTTTTCTCCATGTACTTGCGCAAACCCTCGGTGACCGTCGCTTCACCTTTTTTGCTCTCCTCGAGGAATTTCTCAGCCATTTGGGGATTTGTCTTCTTCATTTCCTGATAAACTCCCCGGGCGGTTTTTTCCCGCTCTGGCTGTTCCGCAATCCACTGTCGGTAGGCATCGCCCGCCGGATCGCGGGAGACCTTGGCCATCTTGGCCAATTCCTCTTCAGTCCCGCGAATTTTCATTTGGAGGAATTCTTCCTGGGTAAGCGGCAGCCAATAAGGCTTGGGGCTCTTGGTCAGGATCAGGATATTCAGGTTGGCCTGATAATTCCGATAGAGCGGATAACCTTGAATCTCGCCGATTTTGGGAAGCTGAAAAAAAACCCCGCGCCCCTTCAAGTTTTTCATCGACCCCGCCGAATTATATGAGCCCAGAGTTTCCTCGGGATCGTTGATGTTAATGTCCATGATCGCTACCGCTTCATTTACGATGGCAGGCTTGCCTTGGTACTCCAAGTATTCCCGGAATCGGGCATGTGCGTCGGAGGGCACGGACACATTGGGGCACGGCGGCTCCGGACATAACGACGACCACACAATATGAATGTCCCCTTCAACCTCGACACCACGGGGCGGATTCAGCGCCGGCTGGACCAGAAGCAGGTCTTTCAGCCGCTGCAAATTCAGGCGTAGGGCATTCGTTTCCACCGCAGAGAGATGGTATTGAGCAGGGTCCCGAAGGTCCAGGGGAAGTTTAACCTTGCCTGTGAAGTCCGGCAGATACCTGCCCTCCTGGGGCAGCGCGGTCAGACAGAACATCAACAGCATGGCTGGAATAAAAAGCTGTCCTTGTTGCATGGACGGTCTCCCGATCGACGCTTTGGCTTTCCTGAATCACGGTTAACCAGCATTCTAGTCCTTTTCGTTCAAATCACCACAAAGACATTGAGGATACGGCCGGCACCTCAGCTCTCGAAGCGCAGCAAAAAGCGGTGCGGGCGCTTTACCACCATGCACGAGCTGAAGCGTATGCGGTAGGGGAGTACCAGATAGAACTGTTGGGAAACCCCAAACTGATCATTCTTCCGTCGCCCATCGGCCTGGCGCGAAGCGCGTGGGAGGCTATTCGCGGCAGGGCGGAGGCCGGCGCGCTCGCTCCCGGGCGTGCAGCGCTGCTCCTCATCGGAGCAGACGGATCTGTGCTTGCCGCCTACAGCTGGACTACTCGTTGATGAAAGGAGCCCGGCCCGACAAACTAAACCGCCCAGACCCCAACGCAGCCTGCGGCCGCAACCGAAACGTGTGGCGCGGGTCATCAGAGATTGTCTCAATACCACGATACAACCCAGTGGGGGGCCAGCTTCAGCCGGCGCCCCAACTGTTTGCTTCGCGGGTATGAGCAATACTTCTGCCGATTGTCCGCCGGGCATGGGCTAAAGCCCACCCGCACAGAGATCTTTGCGGCGATTGACCCCGATGCCCCCGCCGGGCTCAATCCACCCAACAGTTTTGAGACAGCCTCATCAGGCCCGCGCGTCGGTTGCGGGCAATAACTCCGCGGGCCTGATGACCCGCCGCACAGAAAATCAGGCTGAGGAAAATCTTCCCAGAAAAACAAGATTCTACGCTCTTGTCATGCAAAGCCCTCACGGGAGACTGTCGGATGAGTCCTCGCCTTGCTCGATCGTGAAAACTTCGCGGTCTTTAAGGTCTCAATGCTGACGGAGGAAGTTTTGCGACAGAAACTAGTCAACGCACCGGAGCTGATTCGCAAATTGGTTCCACGACATCCAACGCACTCCTTCGCTTTTAGTGGGTGCCGCGTCCGCGGGCCGCAGTTCGATTGGGATTGATGCGCCGTTGCGCTGCCTTTCAACACACTCCTTGAAGCCGTTCCCAAAAAAGTAGACGCCGTCCAGGATTGCCGGCAGTCCCGTCACAATGATCTTCTTGGTCGCAGGGTCGATGCATCTGACGGCCTCGGCGCAGGCGGATTTTGCCTTTCGGGAAGCGTTCTCCCAGACATTCAGGTTGTGTTCGAGTGCGCACAGATTGAAAGCGAGGATTACTGCGGGGGCGATCCAGCGCACTCGTCCACGAAGTCGCTCGGCGGCCAACGCCAGCATCAGGCAGAAGCCTATTGATGGCATGTACAGGAGGCGGGACCTCTCCAGGTCGCTGCCGATCAGCAATAGATGGAGCGGAGGAAGTACCGAAACCAGGACGAATCCCATGGCGAACGTCAATCGCCTCCGATCGATGCGGCTCAGCGCCAGCCAAACGAGCGAGATGATGTAGGCGGTCATCAGGATCGCAAACACGGCGCCAGGCTGGATGCTCCAGTTGACCGGGAAAAACAGGACCGCCCACATGCGCAGCAGCAGTGCTTTCAATGTCCCAATGACATTGAACGTCAGTACCCGCGCTTGACCGGTATCGACATCCCGGTATCCGCCGATTCCGCCGAACAGCAGCCAGCGATGGACAAACAGGCCCGCTGCAACCATAAAGAACGGAACCAGCGCGCTAATTCGTTTGTGCCGCGGATCTCGTTTCGAGATCAGGACAATTATCAGCAGCAACGGGAAAATGTAGGCCGATTCCTTACTCAGAATGGCCAGGATCATGCACGCCAATGAAAGCAGTCGGTCCAGGAAGCCCCTCGCTCCCGTCTTTTCAAGTGATGTGATGAACAGGAGCAGCGCGCAGAGCACAAAAAACGTGGCCAACAAGTCGAATCGTCCCGCAATCCAGACCGCCGTTTCCGGGTGAGAGCCGTGGAGCGAGAAGAGCGCAGCCGCAAAGAAAGCGGCAAGAGGAGAAGCACACAGACGGAGGGCGAGTTTGAGGACGAGCAGCGAATTTGCCAGGTGAATGATCAGAGCCGTCAAGTGCCAGACGGCTGGATCCCACTTGGCCCAGGTCGAATTCAGAACCAGAGAGAGCCTGGCTATCGGCCGATAAAATCCATACCCGGCCTCGGCCGCAAAGAAGGAACGAAGGCCCGGCCGGAAGGAGGAATTGCCGACATTTACCAGGATAAAATCGTCCGACAGGAAATAGAAATGTATGGCGCGCCAAAAAGCCGCTGCCGCCAGCAGAGTCAACGCCAGGCCACCAAGCCAAATCAGTCCGCCCTGCGGGGATTTGGGGGACACTCCCTGCTCATGGCTGTCACTGGCTCGTGCTATGAGCGCAAGAACGATGGCAAGCCCGAAGCAACCCTCCGCATTCATCGGGGACCTGGCTGGAAATGGAAACGAATAGGAACCCAGTAGCGTCCGCAGTGCGATGATGATGCCAGAAACCGCAACGACGAACCAGAATCCATAACGAATCAGTCGGCCGGCCACGAGGTCATTTTCTCCGAACGAAGCCCGAGTGAACTTTGGATACCAGGAATTGTGGACGTCTGACTGTTCCACAATCTTCCTGTCATACCGCCAGAATCGCCTTGACGTGAACTCTCCGCACTCGGCTGCACAGCCTATCTTTCGCACAAGCTTAGTACATCGTTGCATAAATAGGGCGGGGTATTTGGAGACAGGGGTATGACAGGCACCTTGAATAGCAGGATTGCAGGAGCTTGCTTCTCTTCGAGGCTTTTCCCTTAGCCTGATTTCCTGTGCGGCGGATCATCAGGCCCGCTGAGTTATTGCTCGCGACAGGGAGGCAGACATCAAGGTTAAACGCTACGTGGCGTAGCCACCCGCCGCCATCTGAAGAAAACAGACTGCACGCCCGCGGGTAGTGAAGAAGGGATTATTTTGATTATTTTCGTGCAATTCGTGGAATTCGTGGCTGCTTCTTTTTGTGAAATTCGTAGCTATTTTTTGCGCTGGCGAAGAACTTCGTAGAGGGCAATTCCTGCGGCGACACTGACATTGTGGGAGCTGATCTTCCCGCGCACCGGGATCGCAACCAGAAAGTCACACTTTTCCTTGACCAGGCGGTGCAGCCCGGCGCCTTCACTTCCCAGCACCAGGGCCGTTGGGCCGGTGAAGTCGGCTTCCCAGATCGGCCGGCCGGAGTCGGCGTCCAGGCCGGCCACCCAGTAGCCGTTCTTCTTCAGCATCTCGATGACCTGCGACGTGTTCGCTGCCCGAGCCACTTTGACATGGGAAGCCGCGCCGGCGCTGGCTCTTACAGCCGTGGCACCGAGCCCCGCGCCCCGACGCTGTGGCAGAAATACGCCGTCCGCTCCCGCCACCTCCGCCGAACGAAGGATCGCGCCAACATTGTGAGGATCTTCGATGCCGTCCAAAATGACGAGCAATCCCGGCGAAGCCGCCTGCTCGAGGATCTCCTCGACCGAGTACGTCGCCATCTCGGAGACGTAACAAAGAATCCCTTGATGACGTTGTCCTTCCGCCTTGCGGTCGAGCCAAGCCTTATCTTCGAAAGAAACAGGAATGTGGTGTGTACGGCAAAGGTCGATTGTCTGCTGCACTCGCGGATTCTTCTGACCGCGCTGGACGCAGACTCTTTCGATCCTGCCAGGACCCGCTTTCAGTGCTTCCTCGACTGCATGGATGCCGTAGAAAAGTGCCATGGAATTAAAATCTGCCACGAATTGCACGAAATATTTTTATTCTTTTATTTTCGTATGATTCGGGTAATTCGTAGCAGGTTTTTAAAGGCTGCTGAGGACAGCGCGCAGGCGCTCCCGGCAGGACATCACCCTCCGCGGCAGCGTTAGCCTGCTTCCCTCTTCATAGATTGGAACGAGACGCTCCAACTCCGGGCCAGAGCCACGGCCGGTGAGGGCGGCTCGGATCGGGTGAAACAGGTCTTTTCCCTTCTGCCTCGTGGCGGCTTTGACTTGCGCCAGGATTTCCGCGTAGGCCTCCGGAGTGACAGTCTCGCGCTCCTCGACGAGCCGTAAGAACTCCTGCGCCACCATCCGAGCTTCATGCATCAAAAGAGCGCTTCGTGCATCGGCATCCAGCTCCGGCGGATCCGACTCGAAGCCATATATGATCGCGGTCTCTTGCGGCAGTTGAGCCAGCTGATCGACATGAGTTTTGACCGCATCGATCACGCGTGCCAGCCACGCTCGAACCTCCGTGCTGCATTTAGCCGGTATCAGGCCGGCGGAGACGAAATAAGGCTCAGCGAGCTTGACGAGCGAGTCGCTGGGTTTCTGGTTGATGTAACTGCGGTTCATCCAGTTCAGCTTTGCGATGTCGAAGATCGCAGGGCTCTTGGAAACACGCGAAAGGTCGAACTGGCGCACGATTTCCTGGAGGCCGAGAATTTCCTTCCCTTCTTCAGGAGGAGACCAACCCAGGAGCGCGAGATAGTTCACCAGAGCTTCAGGCAGGTACCCCTGGACGCGGAACTCCTCGACCGAAGTAGCCCCATGGCGCTTGCTGAGCTTCTGCCCGTCGGGCCCAAGAACAGTGGAGAGATGAGCGAACTGCGGCACGACTGCCCCAAGTGCCTCATAGATGAGAATCTGCCGGTGGGTGTTGGAAATGTGCCCGTCGCCGCGGATTACGTGGGTGATCTTCATCAGCACGTCATCCACAACGCAGCAGAAGTTGTAGGTCGGACTTCCGTCGCTGCGCAACAGAACGGGATCGCTAATCTGAAATGTGTCGATATCGATGCGGCCGAACACAAGGTCCGAGAACCCGACTGTTCCCGGCCGGACACGAAGCCTCAACGTCGGAGAAAAACCGGCCTTCATTCGAGGGGCCACATCGGCTGGCGAAAGATTGCGGCATTTTCCGGAGTAGCGTGGCATCTCGTTGCGCGCCAGTTGCTGTTGCCGAACCTGCTCGAGTTCCACCTCCGAGCAAAAGCAGCGGAATGCCTTGTTCCCATCCAGAAGTCGCTGCGAATACTGCTGGTAGATCGCGTATCTCTCGCTCTGGCGGTAGGGTCCGGAGCCGCCGTCCCGGTCGACGCCCTCGTCCCAGTCAAGACCGAGCCAGCGCAGGTCTTCCATGAGCTGCTTCTCGTATTCCGGCCGGCTTCTCTCGGCATCGGTATCTTCGACGCGCAGAATGAATGCTCCCTGATCGCGGCGCGCCACGAGCCAGTTGAACAAGGCAGTGCGCACGTTTCCGACGTGCAGGAATCCCGTCGGACTGGGGGCAAAACGCACCCGCACCATTTCCATCTGGCCATGCGGCATCTTAAACTGTCTGTTCACCACAAAAACCCAGCTATCATGGTGCAATATGTAGGGCGGGACCTGTGCCCGCCCGCTTTGCTTTGAGGGCGCCCACAGGTGGCGCCCCTACAGGAGCCTGGTCTATTGGATAGGTTGGATTCATAGCTTTTCGAGAAGTGCAACGGCCTGAGCGGAGATCCCCTCCCCATGCCCCTCGGCATTCATCCCTTCGGTTGTGGTTGCCTTGATACTAACCGCGGCAGGCAGGACTCCTAGCGCGTCTACAATGTTCTGCCTCATGGCTTCCATGAAGGGAGCCAGTCGGGGGCGCTGGGCCAGCAAAGTCGCATCCACGTTCAGCACCGACCATCCCTCTTTCTTTACTCTTTCTCGCACTTCCCGGAGGAATTCGAGGCTGGGCCGGTCTCGATGCCTGGGATCACTGTCCGGGAAGTGCCGGCCGATATCTCCCAGCGCCGCGGCGCCCAGCAAAGCATCGCAGATGGCGTGAGAAAGAGCATCCGCGTCGGAATGTCCTTCGAGCCCTTTCTCGAAGGGGATGTCCACACCGCCAAGAATGAGTTTGCGCCCTTCGACCAGACGATGGTAGTCGATTCCCTGTCCGATCCGAATCATCGATCTTTCGTCCTCCAACGCATCCCTTCGCGTCCCCCCCGACACGAGCAGCTCTGCAACCTCCAGGTCGAACGGGCGGGTAATCTTTATGTTGGTCGGCGAGCCGGGAACCACGACCACGGGGTGCCCAGCCCAGCGCACAACGGAGGACTCGTCGGTTCCCAGGAAGCCCGCTTTGTGCGCGCGCTCCAGGGCGCTCCTGAGGATTCCAGCGTGAAAGCACTGAGGCGTTTGAATGGCAAAGAGCTGTTCACGCGGCGGTGTCGTGAGCACGCGGCCGCGGCGCGACACACGCTGGATGGTTTCGGTCGCGGGAAGGCCGGGCACAGCGCCTCCCGTTTGCCACGCTGCCTCCAATACCCGCTGCATTGTCTCAGAGTCGCAGAGCGGCCGCACCGCATCGTGCACCAAAATGACGTCGGCCTGACTCGCGGCGTGAGACACGCCCCGGTGTACCGACTCCTGCCGCGTCGCTCCCCCGCCCACGCACCTCACCGGCACGCGCCACTTTCGACTGCGCAGCATGGCCCGAGCTGGAGAAACCTGTCTTGCGGGCAGCGCGATGACTACCTGGATAACGTTCTTCAGCGATACGACGCGCTCGACCGTGTGGAGCAGGATCGGCTTTCCGGCCAGTTCCAGGAACTGCTTTGGAACCGCCGAGGTCATTCGGGTTCCGGCCCCTCCGGCTGCTATCACAGCCGCGACTTTGAATTGTGGATTGTGGAGTGCGGAGTGCGGAATGACAGACATCTCCCCAAGCCAGTATCGATTGACGATTGCAAGTTTACGATTGACGATTGAAAAGAAGCACGCCTGCTTTTCTAATCGTCAATCTGCCGGTAATCCCTACGGCCTATCTCGGAAGATCTGGCCCCAGCATTCCGCTGGATGTCAACGATTTTTGATGCGCTCTCTGTCTTCGTCGAGCGTAGTGCGCTCGCCGCCAGGCGGTTTCTCATAGGCGCGACGATCCGGTCGGGAGGCTGAGGCCCCGCTGGCGGCTTCCGCTTCCTCCGGGAAGCGTCCGAAGATCATCTTGCCTGCCGTGGTCTGGAGAACCGACGTCACCTGGGTGGCGATCGTCTTGCCGATCATCCGCCGCGCGTTGTCTACCACCACCATGGTTCCATCATCCAGGTAGGCCACCCCCTGGTTGTATTCTTTCCCTTCCTTGAGAATGAAGACCCTCATGGTCTCTCCGGGCAGAACCACGGGCTTGAGAGCATTGGCCAGCTCGTTGATGTTCAGGACGTCGACGCCTCGGAGCTGCGACACCTTGTTCAGATTGAAGTCGTTCGTGACTATCTTGGCACTCAGCTCCTTAGCCAGTTCGATGAGCTTGAGGTCGACTTCTTTTACATCCGGGTAATCTTTTTCCACAATCTGTACCGTTATGCCGGGTACCGATTTCACCTTCTCAAGGATGTCGAGTCCGCGCCGTCCACGGTTCCGCTTGATCGAATCGGCGCTGTCCGCGATCTGTTGCAGTTCGCGAAGCACAAAGTGAGGAACAATGAGCGTGCCTTCCAGAAAGCCCGTCCTGCAGATGTCCGCCACGCGCCCGTCGATGATGACGCTGGTGTCCAGGACCTTGTAGGACTTGCGCGAACTTCGATCGCTGAAGATCCCCCCCAGAGCGGAGAGATCGAGGTACTCGCCTTTGTTGGCGCCGGAGACAAGCCCCACATAAGACATGAGAATGAGAACCATGACCTGGGCAAACGTCTGGTGTGAGGGAGCGAGCTCCATCCGTCCGATCACGAGACTGATTAGGCTGGCCCCGATGATTCCGAGGACGGAACCTACCGCCGCTCCAATCAGAGTTTTTAGTGAAAGTCTGCGGACTCGAATCTCAGCCAGAATAACGAAGAGTGCCAGAGCTCCGCTAAGCGAAAGAGTCAACGGGAGATTTTGGCCAAATGGCCGGACGAAATATCCGCTTACAAGGATTGCTGTGAACAATAAGATACGTATGATCCAGAGATCCATTGATCAGCTCCTTAAGCATGATCCACTCAATATCAATGAAAAGATTTAATAGCCAGCCGGGCTTGATAGAAGAGGGATAAGGCTCCAAGCGAAATAAACTGAAAAGGAGAATGGACCGTTGTATCAATCCTGTAAACTGCCCCTCTTCGCTCATGAATCGCACCAAACTACGCACCGCTCTCCTGGGCAAGCACTCTCCCGCGGAGCATACGCCCCCGGCTGGTCGCAGATAACCGAATAACTTAATATCAAATCTAGCACACGTAACAGTTTTTTTATAAGCCTTTCTAAGTCGGGGCCGTATTTGGGATTTACGATTGACGATTTACGATTGGAAGCCTGTGTCGGGATGCAATCGCCAATCGTCAATCTGCAGTCGCCAATGCTCCAATACGACCCCGCCTAGCTGAGAAATATCAAGTCGGATAGTTCGGAGACGGTCTTGATAGGGAGCAATTCCAGCGATTCGACCGAATCAACGAGGGGGAGATTTCCGGCCGGCAGTATGCACCTTTTGAAACCCATCGCCGCCGCTTCCCGTAACCGGAGGTGAGCCTGGCTGATTGCGCGGACCTCCCCGGAAAGGCTCAATTCTCCCAGTAGAACCGTATGCGTGGACAGTGAACGGTTGCGAAAGCTGCTGAGGATTGCCGCAAAAATACCAAGATCCGAGCCGGGCTCGTTGACCTCCAGTCCCCCGGAGGCATTCACATAGATATCGCAGCCCATCATGGGAATTCCGAGTCTTTTCTCCAACATGGCCACCAGGACGGAGATTCGATTGTAATCGATTCCAGTGGATGTCCTCCGTCCAGTGCCGTACTGGGTGGCGACTACCAACGCCTGTATCTCGACCAAGATGGGACGGGAACCTTCGAGCGCGCAAACAACCGCGCTGCCGGGAGATGCTGTCTCCCGCTCGCTCAGGAACAAGGCCGATGGATTCTGGACGGGAATCAGGCCACGGCTTGTCATTTCGAATATGCCAACTTCGTTGGCGGTTCCAAACCGGTTTTTAACTGCACGAACAATCCGATGGTTGTGATGACGCTCGCCTTCGAAATAGAGCACCACATCGACGATGTGCTCCAGAGCCTTCGGGCCGGCGATGCTTCCTTCTTTGGTCACGTGGCCGATGAGGAATACCGGCACTTGTTGGCTCTTCGTCAGGTTGAGGAACTGCGTCGCAACGTGACGCACCTGACTGATGCTCCCTGGAGCTGCATCCAGAGCATCCGAGAACGTCGTCTGCACGGAATCGACGATGACATCGGTCGGGCGCACTTCCTCAACAGCTCCGAGGATCCTTTCGAGATTGGATTCAGCCAGAATGTAGATCTCGTCTTCGGGAGATGACGGCTCTTGGGCGACTTTGCCCAGTCGTTCGGCCCTCATCTTGATCTGCTGGGCAGACTCCTCCCCCGACACGTACAGAACGCGTCGCCCTTTCTCCTGCAGCCCCTGCGCAATCTGAAGGAGCAGTGTCGATTTGCCGACACCCGGTTCACCGCCAAGCAGCACCAGAGATCCGGGAACGATGCCGCCGCCCAACACACGGTTGAACTCGGCATTGGGAGTGGTCACGCGCGGGGTATGCTCGGTGGAGACTTCGCTGAGACGGATCGCTTTATTCTGCCTGGCCGAAATGGGGATGGCCGTCCTCTTCGCTTCAACGAAGGAGTTCCAGCTGCCGCAGTCCGGGCAACGCCCAAGCCACTTCACGGAAGAGTAACCGCAGGACTGACATTCGAATACGGAAGGGGTCTTGGACATCGCTTCCTCACGACCCGTCGAGTTTAGCACGATCGGAGGAGCCGGTGTCAGTTCTGGAAGATTTCATTTTTGCGGCTTTACTTGCCCGTCGTAACTAATACTACTACGTTAAGTATCTAAGGACTTCTTGAGCCTCTTTCCACGGCACAGCCGCAGAACGCGCAGCGACCTGTCCATGTGAATAACAAGCGCTGAATCTCACGTCGCGTCCGTGGCAGGGT
>Ga0315279_10001062_pt1 | contig 47472 bp, 34 predicted proteins | sample YL17G06_20_MG_FD_203694 | JGI IMG/M metagenome (GOLD analysis project Ga0315279, IMG submission 203694) | Sediment microbial communities from Yellowstone Lake, YNP, Wyoming, USA - YL17G06_20 | ecosystem: Environmental > Aquatic > Freshwater > Lake > Sediment | place: USA: Wyoming | collected...
TATTAAGCCGGACCTTTTAGTTGTTTGCAAAGCGGCCTTGTGCGGTGGCGCACAAGGCCGCTTGTCGGCTCTTTTGGGTTTTCGGGAGTTCATTTTTGGTGATTATACCTGCAATTTTAGGCTTAAAATATGGCAGATTGCAAAAATCTTCAAAAATATCCAAAAATAAGGCGAAATTTGCTTGACAGAAAAGTTGCTTTGTGGTAGCATTATAATAGTGACAGGTAGGCTTAAAGGTTTTATCATAATTTAAGTTGTCATCATATTTACTTTCTGTCTCATATCTTGGACCTACCTGCCGATAAAGTGCTTCTTTTACAATTTGGCTTGGATGATTGATTCAACGCCGGAGGGCATCGCGTGCATAGATTTGTGCTGATGTCGAAAGAAGAAACAGGCAGGTTTGAAAGACTTATTATAATCTAAGTCGCCATCATATTTGTTTCCTATTTCATATCTAACCTGCTTGCCCCCGAATGACGTTATCGGGGGCCCGCCTCTGAATACCAATGTCGGGGGCGCTGTCGGAAAATGCTCTCCTTTCGAGCTTGGCTTGCATTATTTAGCTAACAGCCGCTCCAGGCGAATCTAATTGCGCTAATACTATTGGCAAAACCGGTTTTGTGAGCTTGCTCTAATCGACCGTTTTAGGCAATAAAAAATTAACCCTGGAGATTCGCATGAAAAGCAATGTTCAGTGCTGTGGATTCCTGATTCGCGACAGGGACAGATGCTTTGCAAAGCATCGAAAGCGTGTTCCCGATGGTCTGTTGCACTAATTTATAAAGATATAGTCAGTGTGCCTAAAAACGGTCAGGCCCGCGAATCTCCGAAAAAAGTAAAGGAGACATAAAATGAAAACGAAAAAAGGTTTCACATTAGTTGAGCTATTGGTCGTGATTGCGATCATAGCACTGCTGATGGGCATCCTGATGCCTGCCTTATCCAGGGTCAGGCAGCTTGCCTTTCGGATGGTCTGCGGGACGAACCTGTCCGGCCTAGGCAAGGCGATGCTCATCTACGCCAACGACTACGAGGATGAGCTTCCGCGTGCAGGTGGCAGAGACAGCGTTTTGGGCACGGTTGTCTGGAATGCCCAGAACCGAAACGCCGCTTACAAGTTAGGCAGCCCCCCAGGAGTCACAGGCATTACCTCCTCCCTTTATCTTTTGGTGAAATTTGCTGAGGTAACGCCCAAGTCGTTTATCTGCAAGAGTGATTCCGGAACCACGGAGTTTAAGCTCAGCGAGGAGACCCCGGTCCCGCCGGCGAGTTTCGAGCTTATCGATGCCTGGGATTTCGGCAGCGCCCCAACAAAGCATTGCAGCTATTCGTATCATTATCCTTTAGGTAAATGGGCACTGACGACCTCAAGCGAGCCTGGTATGGCGGTGGCAGCCGACCGCAACCCGTGGATAATTCCTCCCGGTGGGACAGTAATGCCCGGAGACTGGGCCAACTTCAAGCCTGCCGGCGCGCCATATAACGGCAGCGCAGAGGACCAGAAAAGGGGAAACTCCGTTGCTCACAACGTGGAAGGGCAAAACGTGCTTTTCCTGGATGGCCACGTGTACTTTGAAAAACGCTCCTATTGCGGCATTGAAGATGACAACATTTATACGAAGTGGACCGCCATTGCACCAACCGGGGAGCGGCGAAAAGGCATAATTCCTCCCGATGTCCCCATGGATAGACTTGATTCGTTACTCTTAAACGATGGGCCAGGTGGAGCCGCCCCGGAGCCGGAACCAAAAAGGCCATATTTCTGTTTCCCTGCCTATACACCGGTTTGGGTGGATGGTGTGCTGGTAGAAATCTCGCAGGTTATGCCAGGACAAGTGGTCGGCAAGACCGATTGTCTGGCGGCATCCTTAGAGCAAATTGAAGCCGTTGAAGAGCACTCTGGAATGTTCAAATATCGGAACGTGGTGCTCGAAAACGGGAATGCTATCAGCGTTGTGAGTTCACACTGCTTTATGCTTGATTGCGGACAGTGGGTCGCGGCACAGAACTTAAAGAGCGGCCTGAAGCTAAAATCCCTGAACGGCCCCATCGGCATCAGAAGCGTCATAGAAAAAGCGGCACCTTTTGTCGGCAAGGTCTATAACCTGAAGATTAAATCCTCTGACCGGTATCTGGTTGGCGAGGATGGCGTAGTTGTCCGCGATTATTAACAGGCTGCCGATACAATTGTGCTGTGGCGAATCGAAGGTTTTGGTCCGGGAGAGTTTTCAGGATGGGTCCCATGCCGGGGGCGCATAACAAAAGCCGCCCCCCTGCTTTCTTGCGAAAGCAAGAAGGGGGGGCGGCTTGCATGCGTCCGTAGATTCTAACTTTCTTTCGTTTTGCCCTTTGGCTTTGGCTTCGGCTCAGCAACCGCTGTCTTAGGCGCTGTTGCTGCCGCAGCTTCAGTTACGGCACCAGCGACTGCCTCAGTCGCAGCTTCTTTAGCGAGAGCTTCTTTTATCTTTTTGCCGGCGTGACTCTTGCGATGTATTACCTTAGGAAGCCCCAGCACAGAATTGTCTTCGGACCATTTCTCCTCTTCTTTTAGCTTCTCGATGCGCTCCGCTCGTGTCAGGACATTGCGGTGTCTGGTAAGGGCCCCTTTTACTTTTAGAGAACGGTCAATGGACATCCAAAATTTCTCCTGAAAAACTACTCCATTTTTTTGCCGTATGCATCTTTGAAAAAGTTTGGTGAAAAGGTTTCGTAACCCTCCGGGGCTTTGCCCTTATACTTCGCACCAACCTCAATAATTTTCTGCCTTGTGGCGTATCCATCAGTGCCGGGCTTGTCGGGGTTATCGTATTTATTCTTGCTAATCAGAAAATACCGACCGCCCTGCGTCACAATTTCGGTCGCAATGCCGTATTCGGCAAAATGCGCCTGCACCGGCACCAAATCTGCCCGCGCTTTATATTCAACCAGGACAATCACATTCTTGCCTGCCGTCTCAGCCGGCACCCCTGCCCCAGTATTCAGCGGTGTATTTCTATTCACAGGAGGCGTTTCCGTCCTGCCGGCTGTCGGTTGAATCTGCGGCTTTGGCGGATTGCTCTGCGTTTCTCTGGGCGGGTTGCCGGTTATTCCTTGCCTGTTTATATAGGAGAATTGGCCCAGCCGGAAGGCCGCCAGAACCAATAAGATAAGCAGCAGAATAAATGCAACCGCAAGCTGATACGGCATTGAGAGCTCAATTCTGCCGGCATTAATTTGCACAAGCTTAGGTTTTTTCCACCACTGCACTGCCGCTTTCGGCATTACCTCATCTTGCCCACCAGACGTATGGAGGGCTGGCTCGCCGGCGGCTGGTTCCGCAACCACTTTTTCCTCTGTGGTCTCTGGGGTCGGCTCTTCTACGGTTGGCTCAGGTTCAGGTCCGCCGGCGGCGGACTGCTCACGTATTTTCTCTAATGTCCGGCCAAAGCCAGGCTTGAGGCGAGCTTTGCTCATCACCTCGTAAAGTGCCATTCTTCCTCGTTTATAACGTGCCATAGCAAAATCCGCCAACTTCAAGGTAGTTTATTGTTCGTTGTTCATTGTATCCGTTCGTCGATGAACTATGAACTCATAACCATGAACCCAGTGGCAACTATTATATCAATATAAGTCTATATAGCAAGTCGATACTTCTACAAAAACTAAAAAATCGTTTCATTTATACAACATTTCGATAGAAATTTCAACAGCCAAGTGCCGGTATTTGTGATGGGAAAATCGGCCAAAGCGATGCGACACCTGGTGATGTGGGAAAATACCCCTTTGGGGGTAGAAAAACAGGGCGTTTTTTTTATTTATCTTTAATCCGTGTTAATCTGTGACACGAAGTGGCGGTAGCTAAATCTGTGGTTAATTATCTTTCTTATCTCTGTGGCTAATTGTGGATTACGAGGGGCGGATGCACTTATCCATAAGCAGGATGGTCTTGTCATATTTTTCCGGCGGCAGAGCATCTTTCAATATCCTGCGAATCTCCCACATCGGGGTCCGCTGGGTCGTGTGCGTGATAATAATGTGCTCGTTTCGCATTTTATTTAATAGCGTCACAAACTCATCGATGTGTATATGCTTTCCGGCTTCAGCGCGGCCTGTGTGCTCATCCTGATAGAACGTGCACTCGGCAATTAAAATCCTGCTTTCGGCTATGTATTTCAACTGCGAAAAGTCCACATACTGCGTATCACCAAAATATGTAACGATGGGAAGCTCCACAGGATAATCGATTTCGATATGCTGCTTTTTTAACTCAACGATTTGCGGCCCCGTAAGCTTGGAAAACTCAGGTCTCAATTTTTTTCGCTTCTCGATTACGCTATAGCCAACGGAGCCGGGGCTATGCTTTGTGGGAAACACCCTCGTGAACAGGTTCGGCTTTATCTGGTATTCGTCGCCGGGGCTTACGCCGACTATATTGGCCGGTATCGGATTACCATCCAGCCGGCCCCAGGCGCCAATTATTTCCCTTATCGGCCCCAGAAGATTTTGAGGTGCCAATATCGTCCCAGCAGACTGGCCGCAAAAATTCCGCTGCGACAGGTAATACGCAATGCCCGCCGCGTGGTCCATATGCCCGTGTGTGAGCAAAATATGGTTTATGGGAATAATCTGGTCGGGCGCCTTGCCAACGTCAAAGCAAACGTCTAATTGCGGCATCGCCACCACCGTCTCTTCGCCTGCGACCGAATAGCCGATGATTTCCAAATCATCTATTTTTATATGCGCTAAATTATGACTGGCCATTATCTCGTATTGCGTTTTTGGGTCATTGCGAGCGAAGCGAAGCAATCTAAAACCTGACAGATGAGATTGCCACGGCCTGTGGAGCAGGCCTCGCAATGACAACCGCTCAATGATAGAAAAAGTCAGCAGTTATGTCAATTTGTTTTTGACACCCTCACCAATACTTGTAAACTAAATTCTTGGCACCAACGCATAACGCAATACGCACGACGCAATACGAGAAACGAGCGACGAGCTAAATGCCCGACAAGCGAACACATAGAGGCCCACATCCGGATGATGAAAAATTATTCGCTCCCGGCACAATCCCCGCTCTTCAAGCGGCGGTCGCCGATTTTTCGCTTCTGCTCACGAAAGGTTACGCCGAAAAAAGCTCGCTGAAATTGGTCGGGGATAGGTTCTCGCTTACGGAAAGGCAGCGGCTGGCAATTATGCGCAGCGCCTGTTCCGACCAGCATTTAATGTCCCGACAGCAGCGCCAAGTCAAAATCGCCGACATCGCCAATCAGCCCATCGCCATTGATGGCTACAACATATTGATAACCATCGAGGCGGCAATGAGTGGCGGCTTAATCTTCAAAGGCCGCGATGGCTGCTACCGTGACCTGGCGAGCATTCACGGAACATACCGCAAAGTTACCGAAACAATTCCTGCTGTGCAGTTCATCGGCAATTTTCTAAAAGAAGCTAACATTCCCAAAGTTCGTTGGCTGCTCGATAGTCCTGTCTCAAATAGTGGCCGATTGAAAACGCTCATCGGCGAGCTTGCCCGCAAGAACAATTGGGATTGGGAGATTGAGCTGCTTTTTAGCCCTGATGCGGAGCTGACCCGGACCAACCTGACCGCAGCCAGCAGTGACAGTGTTATTCTCGATGGCTGCAAATCCTGGCTGAACCTCGCCACACATATTATCAACTCCCGCCTCCCCTCCGCCACCATTATCGACCTCTCGACGTTGTAATATTTAGCCCTCCGTAGCGCAGCGAAGGCCCCAGAACTTCTTTATCTGGGGCCCAGAATTTCTTTACTCAAATCTCTCCTCCGCGTCATTGCGAGTCCCGGCGTCGTTTGACGGGACGTGGCAATCTCGTATTTAGCCACGCATCACACAATATGCCTGCTCCCGAATGTCGTAATCGGGGGTCATTCCGAGCTTGCCCGCCTATGGCGTGGCGCAGCCGAGGTATCTATTGAGAAATTGTCATTCCCGTGAAAACGGTCCCGAGCAAGGTCGAGGGAACGCAAATCCACAAGTTTTGAACTTTGTATTTTGGTTATTCGAATTTGTTTCGGATTTAGAGTTTAGGATTTAGGATTTATTATGTCGTATATTGTCTGTGTTAATCTGTGTCTAAAAAATCTGTGGTTCGGTGTCCCTCCGTGTCTTCGTGGCAAAATTTTTTTTGAATTCTTTGATTTTCCCCCTTGACTTTTCGACCCCTATTTTTGCCTTGATTTTGAGGGTAGCTAAATTTCGGTCCAAAAAGTGCGCATTTTTGTAAATTTCCGTCAATTTTTGTTAAAAAATGAAAAAAAACGCAATAAAACACTAATTTTTGCAATTTCGCCCTTTTGCACCTGATCTCTTATCTCTAATTCACTTATGTCAATTCCTCTATATTTTCCCACCTTACCAAGTGTCCTTTTTTGACTTGTGTCCTTGTGACTTATGACTTGTGCTCTGGTAACGTGTGCTCTTTTTTTCCCTGTGAAGGTAGGTAAGATTTGCCGCGACTTTGTGCTGACTTGAGAGGACAAAATAAAAAGCTGATGACCCTTCGCAGTCATCAGCCCTTTATTTCTCATTGCCCCGCTTCTCTATCAGTCCCTGCGCATCTGCAACTACTTTCGACCCGCCGAAGGCGGGTAAAAATAGCGGTTTCTAATCAAACGCAACACCAACACCAATCTCGGCATCCTTCAGCATACTTTGTCGGTCAACTCTGACTACCTTGCCGCTTTTGATACGAGCAAACTGTCCTTTTTCCCTTGCTAAAGCGACTGTCCGCGGAAAATTGAGTTCCACGGTGTGGCCTAACCGAACAGGCACCGTCATAGGAAGCTTAATGAAAACACCTGTTTTGCTGATGTTGCAGCTTCGTCCATTAAAAAATCTGTTAGCCTCGGGCACCCAAATACTTACAGGCCAGGAAAGGTTGCTCCGGCTGGTCTTACGCAGTTCAATTAAAGCCTCCATAATCTAATCTCCATTAAATTACATTTCCATCATTGATTATTTTTATCGGCTGTGTTAATTTAGATAGATTAGCTTATTTAGGTAAAATAAAAGATTTTGCAGAAAAAGTCTCTGTGCCTTCAGAGAAAGAATTGGCGTTACCCTTTTTATCGGGCGTTTCTTTATCTGGTCAAATTAGTAAAAGTCTAAAGTCTGGGGATTCATCGTTGTAAGTTTCCGGCATTGCCGGAATCCGGTGATGTTGGAAACTATGAACTATGAGCTATGAACAATCCGCCTCTTGGCGGAAATGGGCGCTAATAGGTAAGTTATCTTGCGACTCTCGGTCATTTAGATTATTTTATGAGGCCGATGCCGACTAAAGTTATAAAACTCGACGTTACAGAGATTGATTCTGCCAAAATCAATGAGGCCGCAGCCGTGGTAGATGCCGGCGGACTGGTGGCGTTTCCTACCGAAACGGTGTATGGAATCGCCTGCAGGGTCAAAACTGATTCGCTAATAAAGCTAAACACTATTAAAGGCAGAGCTTCCGACAAATACTACACACTACATATAGGTCAAAAAAGCGATGTAAGAAAATACGTGCCCACCATCGGGTTAAGGGCACAAAAACTAATCAAAAACGTCTGGCCCGGGCCTGTGACTATAGTTTTTGAATTGGATGAGAAGGATATCCAAAAGCAGCAAAAAAGCCTGGGAAGAGGAATTTTCGAAAGCCTGTATAGAGGTAACTCCATAGGCGTTCGCTGCCCGGACAACCCGATAGCTGCGATGCTGCTGCAAGCGGTTACTAATCCAGTGGTTGCGCCAAGTGCAAACATAACAGGGCAGCCGCCGGCGGTAGATGCCGAGCAGGTCCTCGCTCAGTTGTCAGGTAAAATCGAGCTACTTCTGGATGGCGGGGCGTGTAAATACAAAAAGAGCAGCACGGTAGTGAAAATAGGTAAAAGAAGCCTGGAGATTTTAAGGCCGGGCGTATATTCGCAAACAGAGATTGAGGAGCTTTCGCAGACTAAGTTTTTGTTTGTCTGCACAGGCAACACTTGCCGGAGTCCGATAGCCGAAGGAATGTTTCGAAAATATTTGGCAGAAAAATTGCACTGCGATGTTGACCACCTCATCAAAATGGGTTATAAGGTAGTTTCGGCCGGGACGATGGATATGGCTGACCAGCCGGCAAGCCAGGAAGCGGTAGCGGCTTGTGCGGCTAAGGGCATCGACGTAAAAGCTCATAAGAGCAGGGAACTATCCCGTGAGCTTGTCGAGGAAAGCGACTTTATATTTGTGATGGAACTAACGCATCAGAGAAAAGTCGCGGCTATTAGTCCCGAGGCGGCGGACAAGTGTGTGTTGTTAGCTGAAAATGAGGAGATTGCTGACCCTATAGGCCAGCCACAGGAGTATTTCAATTACTGTGCCGAGCTGATAGAGAAAGCTGTGCGAAAAAGGATTAGCGAACTTGTGATATGAAAATAGCAGTTGGAAGTGACCATCGAGGTTTCGAGGCCAAACAACAAATCAAAGCCATAGTCACCCAGTTAGGCCACGAGTGCATTGATGTTGGCACCAACGACAGCAATCCGGTTGATTACCCGGACATAGCTTACTTGGCAACAATGGCAGTAGTGAAAAAGGAAGTCGATAGAGCCATTCTGGCCTGTGCAACCGGGCTGGGAATGAGTATAGCTGCAAACAAAGTGAAGGGAATCAGAGCTGCGTTGTGCCATGATGAGCTTAGCGCCCAGATTTCACGCGACCACAACGATGCAAATGTCCTTTGTTTATCAGGGGACCAGGTCGGAGAAGTGCTGCTGCGAAAGATAGTTGAGGTCTGGCTCGACACCAAATTTAGCAGCGGAAGACATCAAAGGAGAGTGAGGAAAATAAAGGCCATCGAAGAAGGCAAAGACCCAAGAGAAGTTAAAAGCAGATAAATTGGGTCTGCTTTCCGCAGGGAGGCGGGGTTAAGACGTGCATTTTGAAGCACGAAACCCTAATCCGCCACCCCGCCGAAGGCGGGTAAAAGGCGGACAAGATTCTAAACAATACCGAAATCTAAGAGCGTCTAACATAATGAAAAAGACACGGATTAACGCTGTTGATATTAGACACGGATTAACACAGATTTACAATGTTTATAATTCATTTCCGCCTTTGCTAAAGCTTCCGCCTTCGCTTGTGCTACGCCGGACAAGTCGGCGGATAAATCTCTGTGCCCTCTGTGTTCTCTGTGGCTAAAAATGAAATAAATTTACTCTGTGGCTAAACTTCTTTTTGTTAGAGTCCTTAAATTTTCAAATGACCAAAACGTTGAGATGATTTTTAGTGGGGCTGGACAGGGAGGTCCGCCCCACGATTTTTTTAGCCACAAAAAAACATGAAAATAACCGCGGATTTCGCGGATTCACACTGATTTTGTTTAGCCGTAAAAGACATTGTAGGGTGGGTTTTAACCCACCAATTTCTCTAACAAAATGGTCTTCACTTAGACTTAGACCACCACTCCAGAACCGCAGCAACGATGGCTTTCACAGTTTTCTCATATAACTTCCAGAGCCAGGCTTTTATTTTGGTCCAAATAGTCTTCTGCTCTGTTTCCGCTGGCTTTTTGGCCTCAGCTTTCAGTTCCTGCGCCCTGATTTGCTCTAAACACCATATCTTGGCATTCATCAAGTAGTCCGCCGGATTGTTTGAGTCGAGCGGCCCATTCTTAATTTCTGGATTGTGCAAAAGTATGTTCCCGACCGCCTCTTTAACGGAATAATACGCCTGTATGACCAGTGCTTCGCAGGCTCCATTTTCATCGGCACGAGGATTATTGGCGACTCCTTGTTTTATTATTTCCTTTGTTTGCAGTTCCTGATAAAGGTCATTAAGAGATGACAATAATTGGTCGGGCCTGGTTATAGGTTCGCGATTTGGATTTCCGTTCTGTTCCATAACACCTGTATCTTATCGCACGGTGGCTTAAATGGCAATAATTTGCACTGTTTTTCCTTGCCTTGCCTACCGGAAACAGATAGAATCTTTGCGGTAGGAAACAACTCACACGTAACGCTTTTTTAGGAGGCAGAAAAATGAAACGGCAATCAGCTCATCTGTTCGTAGCGGCAGTATTGGCCCTGCTCGGCCCGCTGTCACAAAAAGGTCGGGGCAACTTTATTCTCTGGAATGACGAGCAGCTCACAGTCAACAAGTCCCACAATCAAGGGATTCTATACGATAGAAGCCGTGCCTATATCATCTCCGGTGGGTCCGTTAGTTACATCGACGCCTACGACTCCAGCACTGTGGAAATCTCCGGCGGTTCCGTGGACCACCACTACGCCTACGACTCCAGCACCGTCACCTTATACGGCGGATCCGTGACTTTTCTCTATGCCTACGACTCCAGCACTGTGGGCATCTCTTGGGGGTCTGTTTATTCCTTCGGGACTTTCAACTCCAGCACCGCGAACATCTCCGGCGGGTCCGTGGACCACCTCTCCGCCTACAACTCCAGCGCGGTGGAAATCTCCGGCGGGACCTTGAGTTACCTCTACGCCTGCGACTCCAACAAGGTGAACATCTCCGGCGGGTCCATTACTAACCTCGACACCCGCAACTCCAGCGCCGTGAGCATCTCTGGCGGGAGCGTGAATTCCCTCGTCGCCTACAACTCCAGCACCGTCACCTTCTACGGCCAGAACTTCCGTGTTGGCAGTGGGCTTACCTTCGATGGTGACCGTGTCCTCGGAACAGGTATCCTTAGTGGTGAGTGGATGGATGGGACGCGGTGGGCGACGAACATCGCCTACAACGAAACCACAGCGACTATTCTGGCTATCCCCGAGTCGGCGCATAAACCTTTTTGTGTCAAATATCCTCGTATGGATTTTAACGGCGACTGCAAAGTTGACTTCGCTGACTTTGCAATAATGGCATCATCCTGGCTTGAGTGTAATCTTGTGCCGCAAAGTGCCTGCTGGGAATGACCTGAAACTGCCACATTCTTACTGCTCGGCTTTGGTGCAGTGTTGTTGAGAAGAAAGCGATAATTGCTTTACAAGTCAAGATATATGGATTCCGCATTCCGTTTCGTCTAAATCCAGATTTCATTCCACGGCGGGGTAAATCCGCCGAAGGCGGACAAGAGAACTAATTGAGCCACAGAGGACACAGAAAACACAGAGAAGGGAAATCCTACGGTTCGCTTTTCTGTTCGAGGACTGTCCGGGCGACTTCTTTGCATCAGGAAGAATCTTCATTTTTTGCAGGTTTCTGTCGCTGTGGCTGCCTGGTGCCAACCCTCCCCTTTCGCTTGCCCTTTGGTGGAATCTCCTTAATCTCTAATTTCCCGACCGCTGGTTTTCGCGGAAGAGATTTTTCTTCCGTCTTCCCGCCCATAAGCAACAAGGCGCGTCTGCAAACTTCTCTGGCAGTGCTGTCGGGTTGATGAAGGCATTGCTCGAAAACCTCCATAGACATTTTCTTCATTCTGCCTCGCATCTTTCTCAGACCATAAGCGGCTGCATTTTTGGTTCTTGCAGGAAAATCGCCAAACAAAACCTCCCGTAAGATTTCTAAACCATCCTCCTGCATCCATGATAAGTGAAAAGCCGCCTGCCGCCGAACTGACGGATTAGACGAATATAACTGCTCGCGAAGCCTTTCAAGAAGCTTTATAGCCGCTTCATCTTTTTCTCTGCCTGATGGTTTTCTTCCTTCCGATTTCATAAAGCCAACCCTCAATTACGAGCAAGATGTGAATGTTGCTGAACGTGGTTTGTTTTCGCTGGGCTTCGACTGAGATCAGCCGAATGTCCACTTGACTTGCGAGGATATGTGAAGTCAGGAAACAATCCCTTGTTCATCAATCAAGCAGGGGCGCACCTGCAGGAACCGCCGAGCTCCCCCACTTTCGCATCCTGCGTTTTTCCTCCTATGAGCAGCCAGACTCCTCTGATTTACCGCACACGTCACCTGTTGTGCGTTCGTCCTGACGCCGGGGAGATAAGATTCTCACCCCAACACTCAGAACTCCAGTGAGTGTTCTAACAAGGCACAGGCAAGCTGTCAAACAATTTCTCCTGAGAAAAATCAGGGTTTTCCTATAGATGTTCCTACGAGATAGGGCATTTCCAAAAAGTCCTATAACTACCGAGTGGTAACCCTTATAACTAACCTTTGTATGGATTCGACTTTTAACTAATGCTAAAGCGAAGTTAGGTAGTAGATTCGAGATGTGGGTGGAAGGTGGTTTTTCGGGGGCATAAAAAAGGGGAGACACGGGCAATTTACGAAGAAATCGTTGTCACCCCGCCTCCCTGTTGCGATGTGCCTTTAACCTCACGGTTATAGTCTTGCGGCGAAACCGCCTGCCTGCACTCGCAACATATACATTATAAAAGAAAACGACACGCATATCAAGCAAATTCCTGCTGATATCAACCTTCTCGGGCGGACCTATTGCAGGCGGCAGCGAATTTTAGCTACATTCCGATAATTTCCTCAAATTCTCTTGACAGTAAAGTGACAAAGTCTTATAATTGTATCAGCTTTTGTGGTTAAGACCACAAAGGAGGAGATTATGCAAGTATATCACTACCAAACGGGCAAATCTTGTAATCAGATACCTGTGCGCACAGTGTGCGCGAAAAAAATATTAATAGTTCCCCGATTACTCGGGGACAGGTTTGAAAGGGTAGAAAAATGAAAGGCACAACGTTAGCAAAAATGTTAGTTTTAGGGTTAGTTTTGGTTGTTTACCGAGCGGGGTTGAGCCAGGCAGCATCTATGGGGACTGGCTTTACTTATCAGGGCCGGCTGATAGACGCCAATGTCCCAGCGGACGGTCTGTATGACCTCCGATTCAAGCTCTACGATGCCAACATCGCTGGGACGCAGAAGGGCAGCACACTTGACGTAAATGAAATCGATGTTATCGATGGTCTGTTTACAGTTCTATTAGATTTCGGAAGCGATGTCTTCGATGGCAATACTGTCTGGCTGGAGATAGATATAAGACCGGGAGACCTGGAGGACCCGAACACCTATACTACACTCAGCCCGAGGCAGGAAATAACGCCGACTCCTTATGCCCTTCAGACCCGTGGGATATTTGTGAACAGCAGCGGCAAAGTAGGAATCGGCACGACCAATCCCGTTGCCACTCTTGATGTTACCAATGCCGGCGGATATACTGCAATTTCAGGAAAAAGTCCCTGGATTGGTGTCTATGGTATTCACAATACCACCGCCGGAACATTCCCCGGTGTTTGGGGAGATACGGACTCGCTGGCCAGTGGAGCTTCAGGTGTGCGCGGCAGAGTTACCAGCACCACTCCAGGTTTGCTCTCAGCTGGCGTCTGGGGTATGAATGCCAGCACTGGCAGCAATGGCATCGGTGTGCGCGGCACACACGATGGCAGCGGTAAGGGGGTCTATGGCAGCTCCCTGACGGGCACTGGCGTTTACGGCATAGCCACCGGCACATCAGGGGTCAACTATGGTGTACAGGGTGAGACAGATAGCTCGAGCGGCTACGCAGGTTATTTTACCGGCGGGCAAAACTACTTCGAAGGCAATGTGGGCATCGGCACGACAAATCCACGCACGGAATTGGAAATTAAAGGGACCAAAGGATTACGAGTTACAACGGGAGAACATTCGAATGTTTTCGGTGAGTTTCGACATGCGTATTCAGGCGGATTACAGATAAATGCGAACGCCGGGGGTGGTTGGGCCGACATCAGTCTGCAAACCGACAATACAACCCGAGTGTTTATAGAGAGCGGCGGAAACGTTGGCATCGGAACAACAACTCCGTCACGGAAACTGACGGTGCGGGGAAATCTGTTATTAGAGAGTGAAAGCACAGGCGCAGCCGTGGCAGAACTGGGAGAAGGACTCGACTACGCTGAGGGTTTTAACGTGACAGACAAAAACGCTGTTAAGCCTGGAACCGTTCTTGTAATCGATCCGGAGTGTCCTGGCAAGCTAACTGTCAGCGACAAGGCATACGACAGTAGAGTCGCGGGTATAGCTGCTGGTAGCAAAGGCCTTGGGTCTGGTGTGCGCCTTGGCGTAGGTCAGTTTGATTGTGATGTGGCTCTGGCGGGACGAGTGTACTGCAATGTGGATGCGAGGGAAAATGGTGTTGAGCCTGGTGACCTACTTACCACCTCTGCTACGCCGGGCTATGCTATGAAAGCCGTGGAATATACGCGTGCGCAAGGAGCCACCTTAGGAAAAGCCATGGAAAGACTGGGAAAAGGACAAAAGGGACAAATATTGGTGCTCGTAACCTTGCAATAGAAGAGGAGATGACAATTATGAAAAATTTAATGATAAAAATAGTTACCCTCTGGCTTTTATTGTTGATACCAACAATACCGATACAGGCAAAAACCGTCGATAAGAAACAAGCTCTCCAGGTGGCAAACAATTGGATTACCTTCATTATTCACAACAAAGGGCATTGGAGTGGCAGTGCTGACGCCAGGGTTGCAGAAATCCAAGAGTTGAAGCGTGACAAGCGCGTTTTGGGATACTTCTGCCGAGTTGAGCCTCAGGGATATATTGTTGTTTCATTGTTGAAGCAGATGAGTCCTGTTACCGATTTCTCTTATGACAGTGACCTGGACCCAGAATTGGATGAGGGTATGGCTAAGCTAATAAAAGATTGTATAGAACGTATGCACGAGGGAATCGAAAAACAAGCTGGACCAGTTGAATCGGCAACAACGAAACAGCTCGAGGAAATCCTTTCCGCCAATTATACGGATAACTGGTCCCAATTAGAAAAAGATTCAGCAGTATTTAAGAGCGAGCTGGAGACCGGTGTAATAACAATGAACTATCAGGAAGGAGAGGAATTGCTCACATCGCGGTGGCATCAGTTCTCGCCATATAACCTGTATTGTCCGACGCCGCCTGTGGGCAGTGGTTGTCAAGAGAAAAATTGTTGCGTAGGGTGTGTGGGTCTTTCAGCTTCGGAGATTCTCCGCTATTGGGATTGGCCCCCTTACGGAACAATACCGCCGTATAACAATCAATACGCATGGTGGTTCATGCCGGATATGGCCTATGAGAATTCACCCACGTGGGAGAAGGTTGCCGTCGCCGAGTTATGTTTAGAGGTTGCCGATGCGATTCAATCTGAATATTGCATCGCGGGAGGTTGCGGAACAAGTTCCAATTTCACCAACGTCAAGAATGCAATCGAAAATTATTTCCACTATGCCAACAGCAGTTCCGAAATCCTACGGGCAAACTATGACGAGGCAACTTGGTTCAACATCATCAAGCAACAGCTTAATATGAATCGACCCGTTCAATATGCAATTCCAGGCCATGCTATAGTAGTTGACGGTTGGATGGAAGAGTACCCTGGCCCGGAAAGATTTGTTCATATTGTGTACGGCTGGCGCAATGCTGCCAATACAGGTTGGCATCGTCTTGATGATATACCCGGGGAGAAGCCCGCGATAAGTATGCTGATAAACATTGTTCCAGCCCCCGCCTTGGGTTCCTCTATATCCGGCGTGTACTCGATACCGAGCTTTCCATATCGGTATTTCGACCGTGATTGCTCAGCGACCTATGCAGTTTTCCAGGCGGGCCATCAAATTCAGTTTCTTCACAACATTACGGTCCGAGGCAGCGCTTACAACTCTGAAAGCAGGATTACTTTCTATGGCTCCCCGTCTTTGAATACGAGGCTTTTCAGCAGGGGCGACCCCTCCAAGGGAGTTTCTATTTACAAGGGCGCTGTTCTGTTAAAGACGAACGGTGGTATCAAGTTTTACTAAAGCTGACATATGGATAAGTTTGCAAGAAACTATACTTACAAATCAAACCAGGAGTCTGTTATGGGTTATACAAACAAAACCGGAAAGCTGAGTGTCAGTAAAAAATGCCTTGTTCTTGTGACGGCGGCGCTGAACTTTGGCTTATTGGGACAGAGTGTAAGCTTCAGTGGTTATGAGTTGAGCTGGTACACGATTGATGGTGGCGGTGGGGTAAGTAGCAGCGGGCAGTATAGACTTACCGGCACGATTGGTCAGCCGGATGCGGCTTACAGCGCCGGCGGTAATTATAAACTATTGGGCGGGTTCTGGCCAGGCGGGTCTTTGTGCATAGTCAACTTCTACGATTTTGCAAGATTGGACGATGTATGGCTTGAGAGCGGGACTGGCCTGGCCGGCGACATAGACAAAGATGGCGATGTTGATATGGAGGATTTAAGGCGGCTTGCAGATTACTGGCTCGCCTGCTGTCCATATAAATGGCCATTGAGGTGAGAGTAGCCCTTCGACAAGCTCAGGGTAAAAGACAGGAAACGGAAGTCAGAAAACAGAGGACGGAAGACAGACTTCGGCAAGCTCAGTCGAAGCCCCCATGAAAACACGGCCAAGATGGCCGTGCCACGGACCCACCAAAGGCGGGTGTAAAGAATACTATCCTATCGAACCCTGGTGGTGATTCGTCTCGCTTTAGAGGGGATGGCTTCGATGGCCGCCTTTATCCTCTCACTGGCGGCCTGAGTTCTGCGGCGGAGTCTATCTGTGGGGGTGGCGCCTATCGAACGCAACTTCTTGTATCTACTCTCAAGCAAACTATCAATCTTTACACGTCGCAGGTCCTGCAGTGTCTTTACAATGTAATGCTCGACATTATAAATGGTGTCGTGGATATTGCGATGAGCACCGCCGAGCGGCTCCGGGATAACCACGTCAACCAACCCGAGCTTAAGCAAATCTCCGCTGGTTAATTTAAGTGCCTGGGCGGCTTCGGGGGCCTGTGCACCATCACGCCATAAAATCGCGGCACAACCTTCAGGCGATATCACGGAATAATATGCGAACTCGAGCATTGCCAGCCGGTCGCCGACGCCTATGCCGAGAGCACCACCTGACCCCCCTTCTCCAATGACAATGCAAATTATCGGCACCCTCAAACGAGACATTTCCGTAAGATTGACGGCAATTGCCTGGGCCTGGCCACGCTCTTCGGCGCCGATACCAGGATAGGCACCAGGGGTGTCGATAAGTGTAACTACCGGGATACCGAACTTTTCGGCAAATTTCATCTTGGCTAATGCTTTACGATAGCCCTCAGGATTGGGACATCCGAAATTACAGGCAATTCTTTCCTTTGTGTTTTTGCCTTTGTTTTGACCAATAACCAGGACTTTCTCTCTGCCGATCTGCCCAAGCCCTGTTATAATTGCCCGGTCATCGCCGAAGCATCTATCGCCGTGCAATTCGCAGAAGTCCTTTACCATCAGGTTAAGGTAATCAGTGAGAATGGGTCTATTGGGATGCCTGGCAACCTGAACCGTTTGCCAGGCGGTCAGATTCGAGTAGATTCGTTTTAGCTCAGCAACCTGCTCTCGCTGGAGCTGGCGAATTTCAGCGGAATAGTCAATACCTTTGATTGAACTGAGCCTGCGAAGCTCGTTTATCTGGCTGTCAAGGTCAACCACTCTCTGCTCAAACTCGAGATGTTCGGCACCGCTAATCGCTGTGTCATTATCGGCCATATCAGTTATCAAAGCAGTTTGGTTGGCCATATCCACAAAACTAACCTGGCAGACTTTAACGAATGCTCACTAAAAAATCGCCCACAAACAGTGGGCACGATGTTTGTTTTTCGCTATATCCGTTAGCTGGTTTGTCTTAAAAACAAGATATTAACATTTTGCATGCATAAATCAAAGAAAAAAATTGACATATAAGCCCCTTAGGGGTAGTTTTTAGCAGGAGGCGTTCGGAAGGTGGTTTCATAAGGTCTTGATTTTGAAAGACTTAAGACAAATAACGGTATTAGGATTAGGGCTTTTAGGCGGCTCGATTGGGTCAGCAGTTTTACGCTGCTTCCCCGGCGTAAAAGTAGTAGGCTATGCTCATCGTCCCAGCACACGGGCCAAAGCAAGGCGATTAGCGGTAGCAACCGAAATCATCGATGATATAGGCCAGAGCGTATCTGCCGCCGACCTTGTTATTCTGGCTACACCAATATCTACGTTTGAAAAGTTCTTCAGCCAGATTGCCGGGGCGCTACCGGCTGGTTGCATCGTTACGGATGTGGGGTCAACAAAGGTTTGGCCCCATCGCTGGGCAGCAAAGATGCTGCCCGAGAACGTCCATTACGTTGGGTCTCACCCAATTGCCGGCTCCGAACAAAGAGGTGTCGAATTTGCCAGAGACGACTTGTTCGACCGTGCTATCTGCATTTTGACAACGACAAAAAAGACAAATCGCAAGGCCGTGCAAACTCTCAAGAAATTCTGGACAGCACTTGGCTGCTGCGTGAAATTAATGAGGCCGGCAGAACATGATAAAATCTTTGCAAATGTCAGCCATCTTCCGCATATCACAGCAGCGGCATTGATAAACGCCAATAATAACGAGGAATTGAAATTTGCAGGCAAGGGCTTCATAGATACCTCAAGAATAGCATCGGGACCGGCCAATATCTGGGCTGATGTCCTGGTGACAAACGCAAACAATGTTGCCAGGGGTATTGATAAAATTACCCTTGAATTAGCTAATTTAAGAAAGGCGATCACAAGCCAGAATAAAAAACAAATCGAAGCTATGCTGAAGGCAGCAAAAAGAAAACGCGAGGCCTTAATAAACTACAAAATGAAAAGAAGGGAATTGATACCGTGAGACAATGGTAATTTGAGGTTTTGTCGTTATGGGTAAAAAATCACAGCTTCAATACACACGACATTTCAAAGCTATGCTAAAGGAACGCTCGATTCCAATGTCGTTAATCACACGTACTTTAACTGAGCCGGAAAAGATTGAGGACCGTGCAGACGGCACGAGACATTTCTTACGGCGAATACCAAAACATAAAAACCGATGGTTAAGAGTCATTGTCAATATTACTGTGATACCCAACAAAGTGGTTACCACTTTGTTCGACCGAAGATTAAGAGGTGAGTAATGAGACTTAAAATTGATAAAGAAACCGACACCCTTTATCTGCGACTTGATGAAAGCAAAATCGTTGAGTCGGAGGAAGTACGTCCCGGCGTAATTCTTGATTTTGATAGCGAAGGTCGCGTCGTCGGAGTTGAGTTCCTCAAAATCAGCTCGCGTGCCACCCGGGAAGAGCTTTCATCTCTACAGTTCCAATCCGTGTAAAATCTCCGGTACTGTAGTAGCAGGATGAGGTTATTCGCGTGATAAAAGTAAGGGAGTATTACCGTGAAGCAATGGCGTTTCGAGGTTTTTAATCGGCGGGGCTTTTCAGATGTGCGCGCTAAGAGTGTATTGGAAGACATCAGAGAGCTTGGAATCCGTTCGGTCGAAGCGGTTCAGTCGGCCAAAGTCTTTTTGATAGAATCAGATTTCAATAAAGACTTCGCCGAGCGTGTGGCAAAAGAGCTTCTTATTGACCCCATCTGTGAAGAATACTACATAGGCAGAAGCGGCCCGCCGGCAGGGCTGGCAAAAGCAACCTTAATAGAGGTGCATCTGAAAAGCGGCGTCACCGACCCTGTGGCCGAATCGGTGATGACAGCAGTTGCCGATATGGGTGTTAAAGCCAACACTGTGCGAACGGCACGAAAGTATGTGCTGCTGGGGGATATTACACCGAAACAGACGGATACAATCGCGAAAAAGATTCTGGCAAATGATTGTATCGAAGTCGTTCTAATCGGCAACGAAGCCGAACCGCCAAGTCCGCATCTAAAACCATACGAATTGAAGATAGTCCACTGGCCGATACGTGACCTTGATGAAAACGGGCTGATTAAGCTGAGCAAAGAAAAGGACCTGTTTTTGAATCTGGTCGAGATGCAGACGATTCAAAAATACTATAAGCAGCTCGGCAGAGAGCCAACCGATGTTGAGCTGGAGACACTGGCCCAGACCTGGAGTGAGCACTGTGTCCATAAAACGCTCAAAAGCTCCATCGACATATTGATAGACGGTAAGCAGATGCATTTCGACAATCTGCTAAAAGAGACAGTCTTCAAAGCCACCAAAGAACTCAATAAAGAATGGTGCATATCTGTCTTTTCTGATAATGCCGGTGTAGTGGAATTCGATGAGGATTCAGCAGTATGCTTTAAGGTTGAAACGCATAACCGGCCATCCGCACTGGACCCGTATGGCGGTTCAACTACAGGTATCGGGGGGGTAATTCGTGACCCGATGGGAACAGGATTAGGCGCCAGACCCATCGCGAACACAGATATATTCTGCTTCGGGCCGCCTGATAAGAAACACGATGAAATTCCCAAAGGTGTTCTACATCCCAGAAGGGTTATGAAGGGCGTTGTGGCAGGAGTGCGCGATTACGGCAACAGGATGGGAATACCAACAGTCAATGGTGCAATTTACTTCGATGAAAGATACCTGGGCAATCCGATAGTTTATTGCGGAAACATCGGCATTATGGACAAAAATAAATGCTTCAAAAATCCACAAAGCGGTAATCTGATTGTTATGGTCGGCGGTCGAATAGGCAGAGATGGGATACACGGAGCGACCTTCTCGAGCGGCGAAATAACCCACGAATACGAAACAATTTTTTCCCACGCCGTCCAGATCGGAAATGCAATAATGGAAAAGAAAATGCTGGACGTTCTAATTCAGGCGAACGCAGCAGGACTATACGAGGCGATTACGGATTGCGGTGCAGGTGGTCTGAGCAGCGCGGTAGGAGAGATGGGTAAAAATCTCGGAGCAGAGGTGGACATAGAAAAAGCTCCGCTCAAATATGCCGGCCTTAACTATACCGAAATCTGGATAAGTGAAGCACAGGAAAGAATGGTATTAGCCGTCAAGCCGGAAAACCTGAAGGCGATTAAGAAAATTTTTGATGATGAGAACGTCGAGTCAACAATAGTAGGCAAATTCACCAGCGACAAGAAACTGAAGCTGCGATACAACGGCCAACTTGTAGGCGAACTTGATATGGAGTTTCTGCACGATGGCGTGCCTAAATACTCCCGCAAGGCGGTCTGGAACGCCCCAAAGTTGAGCGAGCCGAGCATAGCCGAAAAAGATAACTACACTGATGAGCTTATGAAAATTCTTTCCTCTTACAACGTTGCCAGCAAGGAATGGGTAATCCGCCAATACGACCATGAAGTCCAGGGCGGCTCGGTTGTCAAGCCGCTGACTGGCATCAACAACGATGGGCCTGGTGACGCGGCGGTGATAAGACCCAGGTTCGATTCGGATAGAGGCCTTGTGATAAGCTGCGGGATGAATCCGCTGTATGGCGACATCGACCCATACTGGATGGCGCTGGCTGGGATAGACGAAGCAATCAGAAATTTGATATGCGTGGGCGGCCGGCCCGACAGGATTGCCCTGTTAGACAATTTCTGCTGGGGTAATTGCACAAGGCCGGAAACATTTGGCTCATTAGTACGGGCAGCGCAGGGGTGTTACGATGGGGCAATTGCCTTTGACGCACCATTTATCTCCGGCAAGGACTCTCTGAATAATGAATTTGCCTGTGAAGATGGAAGAACAATCAGCATTCCATCAACACTTCTGATAAGCGCGATATCAATAGTAGATGACGTCAATAGATGCGTAACAATGGACACCAAGAGGGTTTCTAACCTGCTGTTCATAGTGGGCGAAACGAAAAATGAGCTGGGCGGGTCGCACTATTACAAAATCAATGGCTGCCTCGGTGCCAACGTTCCGAAACCGGACCTTAAAATAGCCCCGAAAATCGCCGGAAGGATTTCCGATGCAATAGCTAAAGGCCTTATCGTAAGCTGCCACGATTGCTCTGAGGGCGGTTTGGCTGTCGCGCTTGCAGAAATGGCGTTTGCGGGAGGATTGGGTATAGAGGCAGACCTTCGGGGGCTGCCCAAAAGCAAAGACGCCTGGCGGACAGATACACAATTATTTAGCGAATCAAACTCACGCTATATCGTGGAGGTGGAGCCGGAAAACTACGACGCCTTTGCAAAGCTGATGCTCAATTTACCGTTCGGGCAAATCGGAAAGGTAACAGAAGAAAAAACACTTATCATAAAAGCAGAAAACGGCAAAACAATTATCGAAGCAGATATTGGCTCACTAAAACGGGCCTGGCAGAAAACGTTTAACTGGTGATAGCAAAGGCAGAAGTGAAAAAGTAGCGAAGGTAAGGAAATGGCTCAGGTAAAAGCGATAGTTCTGCGTGCAGCGGGGATAAATTGTGATATGGAGACCGAGTATGCACTCGAACTGGCTGGGGCAAAGGCAGAACGGGTGCATATTAATAGATTGATTGAAGATAAAGATGCCCTGGACCAATACCAGATAATTGTTTTCCCAGGAGGCTTTAGCTACGGCGATGACGTCGCTGCGGGAAAAATCCTGGCAAACCAAGTTATACATCACCTTTACGAACCGGTCCAAAAATTTATCGATGACGGCAAATTAGTGCTTGGAATCTGTAACGGCTTCCAGGCACTGGTCAAGGCGGGAATTCTGCCGGGTGATAACTCAAGCAAACGGCAGGAAGAAGTTACAATAACTTACAACGATAGCGGCAAGTTCGAGGACAGATGGGTTTATCTGTCCCCCCAGACCGATAGGTGCATTTTCATCGAGCGGGGCAGGCAAATTTATCTTCCGGTTGCGCACGGCGAAGGCAAAGTTGTCACCAAAGATGCAAAAGTGCTGGAGAAGCTAAAATCTGAAGGACACATCGCATTTAAGTATGTGGATGAAAACGGTAAAGAAGGCGACTATCCCATCAACCCGAACGGCTCGGTGGATTCAATAGCCGGCCTGACGGATAACACGGGACGAGTTTTAGGGCTTATGCCGCACCCGGAAAGATTCGTAAGGCCAACTCAGCACCCACACTGGTCACGTCTAAAAAATAGGCGAGATGGTGATGGAACGACGGTTTTCAATAATGCCGTCAAATATGTACAACATAACGTTTAGCAGCATTTTGGTATGTAATACATGATTTGTATGGTTGTCATTGCGAGGCCCCCGCGTCTTCCTGTCGGAAGACAGGAGCGGGGGTCGCGGCAATCTAAATCTCATCAAATGATAGAGATTGCTTCGCTTCGCTCGCAATGACACCCATCATTTGACGTGTGACGGACCGATAGAAAAAGACTCAAGACACAAGCCAAAAGACCTTAAGGAGCGTAGTATGGGAGCGATGTCACTATCCTGGTTGAAAATATATTGTGTGACTGATTTAATTATTGCACTTTGCTTTTTGCATATAACAACGGTTGCACAATCGAAGGAAGCCACGGCTGTTCTGCGTGCTGGGGCTGCGAAGCTCGATATAACACCCCAAAAACACGTTAAAATGGCTGGCTACGGCGGTCGAACAGGATTCTCTGAAGGTATTCACGACCCCTTATCTGCCCGGGTCATTGCATTTGAAAATAAAGGTAACCGACTTGTGCTGGTTTCAACAGACCTTCTCGGCTTTTATAACGGCACGGCTGATTACCTGCGAAAAGCCCTTTTAGAGGAGTTCAAATTAGAACCATCCGAGCTATTTCTTTGCGGGATACATACACACAGCGCCCCCACCCTGACCATAGATAAAGAAAAAGGGGACCCGAATAATCTTGAATATACAGAACTCTTAAAAGATAAGTTAATAGAAGCAATTCGCCGGACGCTCGGCAATACCAGCCCCGTCCACATAGATGCCGGCGTCGGCCACTGTCCGGTTGGTGCGAATCGACGGGAGCTGAAACTCGATGGTTCCGGAGCCGGTTCAATAATACTCGGGCGCAATCCTTATGGTCCGACCGACAAAGAGGTTTTAGTTATGAAAGTTGCAAAACCTGACGGCAATGCAATAGCGGCGTTATTTGATTATGCGACACATTCGACCTGTTTGGGCCCAAAGAATTATACCATTAGCGGGGATGTGATGGGGATAGCGGAGCAGTTTGCAGAAAAGATTCTTGGTGATGATATAACTGCTCTGGGATTTGCGGGCGCATCAGGTGACATCGACCCGTGGTTTCGGGTGCTGCCGGGATTCAATACCGACGGCGGCTGGATTCCGGAGCCGGTGCTATTGGGCACGGTGCTGGGTGAGGAAGTAGTGCACGTTTTCCGCGGCATCGGAAAAGTTTCCGGTGGCGGAGAAATCAAGACCGCCTTTATAGCACTTAACCTTCCGGGTAAGCCGCTGAATGAAATTGACGTGAAAAAAGATTACCCCCCTACCGTTCTGAATCTTACGGTTGCGAGAATTGGGGACATTGCATTTGTGGGAATCGGCTGCGAGGTATTGACTGAAATAGGGATGAGAATCAAAGCCGCTTCGCCGTGTAAGCGGACATTTGTGATTACACATTGCAACGGAGCGGCTGGTTATCTTCCGCCGGCACATCTTTATATTGAGGGCGGATACGAGATTAAGAGTAGTCCCTTCGCACCTGGCGCGGCTGATATGGTTGTAAAACAGGCTGTTAAAATGCTTCACGAATTATAGCCTGCTTACAGTTACTGTCCGACGTCGGTGGACACCGTGTGAACCTGAAATTGCTTCTTCGGCCAACCGAGGTTTTTAGCAACAGCCTGCGGGAACTGCCATTGAAAGTCATCCTTCTGATAAAGTCGTATCTGGCTACGTTCAGCCGCCATTGCTAACGCCTCGGGTATGTCCAGATAGCGCAGCACGTTGAGGAAGGTTGGCCCATCCTGATGTGAGTGAGGCAGATTCCAGAGGTCGAGCCGGGCGATGTCAGCCCGCCACAAGGATGGCGGGCAAGGTTCAAACAGTGAGGCGTAGAGCACTATGCCGGCCATTTGGCTCTCGCCCTGAAGTCCAATCGGCACACCGCTTATCGAATCAAGCGAATGCAGGGTTTGAATTGCCCGCCGAACATCCCAGACCCGCATACCATCAACCGTCTGGCCGAGCAACATAAAGCGGCGTTGAATTTGCGTTAGTTTTTTTTCGTCAACCTTCCACGCAGTAGGCCCGATTCCACGTGGGGCAAAGTATGCAAGCACCTGATTTGTATTAGTAATTACTCTTTGGATTTGTTTGAAGGCGACCTCGTTTGGCTCGGATAAATTCGGCTCATTAAGTTCGGATGGAAAGCCAACGCACATAGCAGATAGCCACGCGGTCCATTGCTGCTCATCGAGGACGTTGAGGGTAACTCTATCAGGTTTTTTCAGGCCGGCTCGATGCGCCAGGTATAACCGCAGACGAACATACTGCTGGCTTGTGAAATCGAAGGCGCTCAAACGAATACCCTGCCGCTCAATAGAAAATACCGGCGTTATATCGAGGGAGCCGGCTTCTACATCTGTTGGCCAGCCCCGGAATGACTTTTCCCGAAGGGAAGCTATCCAGGTATCACGCTGTTTTGCCCATTGGTCGGCTGATTGGGGAACGGCCGGCTCGGTGGCCTGAGGGACAAATGATTCATGAATTTTGGTATTTATCTGGTCAGCAGGAAGCTGTTCGAAAACACGGAGTTGATTGGGTTCGAAGAATGAAATTGCGGGTTTATCAATTTGTGGATTTTCGCCTTTAAGGAAACGATTGAACCAGACAAAGGCGTGGATACGAAGCTCCTGCGTATCGTTATGCGGGCCTTCGGTGATGTGCAGACCGAGGTTTTTGTCGGCGTTGTAAAGCCGGTAGATGCCCCGCACCTTTTCGTGGACGCGAAGGACGCCATCGAGAGGAAAGATATCGTCCTTGTCGCTGTTGGAAATAAGCAGAGGCCGCGGCGCCACCAGCGCCGCTACAAGCGGGTAGTCCCAACGATAAGTATTTACTATAAACATACAATCGCAGTGACCTTCGACGGTGCCATCGACAACGTGATTTTGAAGGTCGGTGATGCCGGCGACTGGGACAGCGGCTTTGATACGGTCATCGAGGGCTGACAGCCACCAACTGTAAGCGCCGCCGCCGGAGCGGCCGGTTACGCCGATGCGGTCATTGTCCACCTCTTTTCGCGTCTGGAGATAATCGAGGGAGCGGATGCAGTTCCAGGCCTCGACTCCTGCGGGCGTGTAGCCGCGACTGTTCCACCACCACATTTTGTATCGGTAGGTGCCGTGGTGGATGCCCTCGATTTCGCCTAATTGAAGCGAATCAATAACCAGACATACGAAGCCGTTGCGGGCGAACCAGGAGGCGTGATGCTGGTAGGCGGTTTTATTGCCGAAGCTGACATTATTTTTCTTAACGAGGGAATGACCACAAACATACAAAATAGCCGGGGCGGGCTTTTCAAGACCTTTTGGAATATAGAGGTTGCCAGTTACATAAAGGCCGGGCATCGACTGATAGTAAATATTTTCGACGGTGAAGTCATTATGGTCAACCGTACCGGTGGTGACGGCCTTGAGGTCTGTCTTTTCCGGAAGCGGGTCAAGTCCGAGCATCTCAAACAATTGCTTTCGATAGACCTGGCGGTTAGTCTCCCAGTCCTGGAGGGTTTTGATATCGGCTAAACACTGTTCTTGCAATTTAGCGGTCTCGGCACGGAAGTATTTAGCTAACATAAGATTAGGGTCGCCGAGTGTCGCAGAAAAGTTCCCGGGTTGCTTCTTGAGGGCCGTGCAGGAAAGGCAGGCAAATAGAAATATCAGTGTGGTAACGACAAGTTTCAGATTTCTGATTTCAGATTTCAAATTGGAGATTTCAAATTTCATAGTTCTATGCTCCATGATTGCGCTCATACCTGCTCGGGCACGACAAATGGCTCTCGATAATTACGCTTTACAAGCTCGTTGGCCCTGCTATCAAACTCGCCGATGAATTTTTCTTTTTCGGTATCAAACGTGAGCAAGGGACCAAGTATTCTCGGCGTAGCTTTGAAATCGACATTGTTGGCCAGCAGATGCTGTTCGAGCCGCTGGAAGGAGTCCATCATTTCCTTGTCGCCCTTTACAACCTCCATCATCTGCTCCGGTGAGGCCTGGCTGCCGAGGCGGTAAGAGATGTTGCCCAGGTGACATAGTGCGCTCGAAAGATGGCCTTCGAGAATGTCGGCATTTAAGTCGCTAACTTTGCGGCTGCGAACGGCTTTTATGAAATTGGCGTGGTGGCCGCCGCCGGCGCCCGTGAACTGCCTGATTTTTTTTCCGTCATTATCATAGGCCCAGCCGCCATCGCCGCCTGCGAAATAGCCGTTTTCGCACTGGACTACAAGTCCGTCGCGGATTCCACGGTAATTGTCCATCATAGAATCGCCTTTTGCGCGTGGCAGGCCACGCACCTCAAAAATGATGGGGACGGGCTTGTAATCCAGAAGCACAATCTGGGTATTGGGTGTCTGGCCATCATCAATATAGCCGAATCGCCCGCCGATGCTCATTACCTTCGGAGCCAGAGCATTTTTGCCGAGGACCCAGCGACAGACGTCCATAAAATGAATCCCATTGTTGCCGAAGTCGCCATTGCCGGTGGACCAGACCCAGTGCCAGTCATAATGCAGATTTTTGCGCATCAATGGCTCCATCGGAGCAGGGCCGCACCAGAGATTATAGTCCACTGATGGCGGTGTCGGCTGTGGGCCATCCACCTTTCCGATACTGTCACGCCGAACATAAACCAATCCTCGCACAAACACAATCCTGCCAAGATTACCCTGCTGAATGTATTGAACGGCTTCCTGCAATCCTTCATCGGAACGACGCTGGGTGCCTGATTGCACAATTCGGTTATACTTGCGGGCCGCCTCAATCATTCTCCTGCCTTCCCATACATTGTATGAAACCGGCTTTTCGACATATACGTCCTTGCCTGCCTGGCACGCCCAAACAGTAACCAATGCGTGCCAGTGATTAGGAGTAGCAGTTACAATTGCATCAATATTTTTATCTTCGAGCAACTTACGATAATCGACATAGGTATCAACCTTCTCGTTGCGGTCTATGAATTTTTTCTCTTCGCGGCCAAGGAAGCTTTTATCCGCATCACAGATAGCCACGACGCGAACGCCGGGTATTTCCCGAAACCAGTTGATGTGATTACTGCCCTGGCTTCCAATACCCACTACGGCTACACGAATATCATCGTTTGCCCCACGAACACGGGAGAACGGTTCGCCGTATGCTCGGCGGGTCAGTATAAAACCAGTAGTGATTGAACTTTTCAAAAATCCGCCAAACGTCCGGCGGATAAAACTTCGGCGAGTGATATGTTTCATAAGCAAACTCCTGTGAGATTTTCGAGTAAAGTTTTATCCACAATACATAAATTACTTTGAGCCAAACCTTTAATCCAGCTTCCACGGCTTTCGGTACTCGTAGTATAGCAGCTTGTTGGCCTCTTTATCATTGATAATTCTTTCGTTTTTCGGGTCCCATTCAATTCGAGACCTTGTAGCCAAAGCGATATTAGCCAGGTGGGCAAATGTTGTCGAGCGGTGCCCGGTTTCCATATCGCAATTGGTGCGATGACGCGTTTTGATACAGTCAAGAAAATTTCGAATATGCTGAGTCGTAAGGTCTCCGCCTACTCCTTTTACTTCCGCCGGTTCAATTCCGGGAGCACTATCCTGGAATTGCCCTGCCGTTGAAGGCATGATTTTATACCCCGCACCCTCTGTGCCGGGATAGAGGTTTCCCAGCGTGCCGCAGAATTCTATCTCTCCATCGGTTAATGCAGGCCCTCCGCTTGCTTCATACTGACCAAAAATAAGCAATGCCCCAGGCGCCATCTCAAAAATTACCTCCATCGTGTCCGGAACTGTGCGGTCGTCATTAACTGCAAATCTTCCGCCGTGGGCCGACACCGACACAGGTGCCTGCTCTCCCAGAACCCAGCGCATTGCATCACAATAATGCACGCCCCAGTTAGCCATTTGCGAGGAATATGACTGCCACCAGCGAAACTTATATAAAGCTATGTTATCCCTGTAAGGGCGTTTCGGACAAGGGCCAAGCCACATATCCCAATCTAATCCTTCCGGCGGAGCCGTATCGGGACACCTGCCTATCCCATTAGGATACATATTACTTATTCGGTAAGCCCTGGCTACTGTTACCTTGCCGATTTTGCCTGCCTGGACGTGCTCAACTATCTGTTTATATGAATTCGACGAGCGTCGGTGAAGCCCAACCTGCACAACGCGATTACAGCGTTCTGCGGCCTCCACCATTTTTCGACCTTCAACTATGGTCAATGATAGCGGTTTTTCCACATAGACATCCTTTTGGGCCTGGCAAGCCATAATGGTTTGAATGGCGTGCCAGTGGTCAGGCGTTGAAATAACCACTGCATCTATATCCTTGCGGTCGAGCAAGCGACGAAAGTCCTTATACCGTGCGACATCAGGGCCCAACTTCTCTGTCATCTTTGGAACCCTGTCTCCTAAAGAACCTATCAGTTTTTTATCCACTTTCGAATAATCCCTTGCCAGGTAAGGCTCATACACATCACAAAGAGCTGCAACCTCAACATCGGCCTGCATCAAGAAGGATTGAAGAAGCTGCGTCCCACGATTGCCCACACCGATAAAACCCACTCTAACTTTCTCATTGGCTCCAAGAGCAGAGCGAATTGCAGGAGCCCCTGCGACATTCAAACCCAACGCAACGGATGCTGCCGTCATCGTAGAATCCTTCAAAAACCTGCGTCTTGTAGTTTTTTGCCGATTTATGTTCATTTGTCGCCTCCTAACATTTATATGTAAAAAGATATTCTCTTACCTTCCTGCAGGTCGGCTTAACTGCGGCCTGAAGGTATTTTCAAAATTTTACATCAACCTTACTATCTTTTTCCAGCGGAATGTTTCCAGAAAATGTAAAACTAAAAGTGCAAAAAGCAAATCCGCCTTATTCACCCGCCGGAGGCGGGCAAGTCTGGCGGATAAAACTGTGTGCCGACAGGTCGGGGCTTAATTTTGAATTTTGCATTCTGAGTTTGCTCTGTAGAAAAGAACATAGGTCATTTCGACCGAAGTCCCGAAGAGTCGGGACGAAGTGGAGAAATCTATTAAAAAACAGATTTCTCGACTCGCCTTCGGCTCGCTCGAAATGACGGCCTTAAATGTTTTCTACAAAGCATTCTGAGTTTTGAACTATGTTGCCCACAGGCATCCTCCGCTGCTCCTTACGAAGCAACAGTGGGAGCGGACTCATGCCCGAAGAGAAAAAAACCGACCGAAAGAGTATTTTGGAAAGGGCACAACCCGCCCCCATATCTGTCTTCGATAGAAGACACGAGGGCGAGACAACGTGATAACTGGATTAGCTGCTAACTGACGTGCTGCACAGTCGCTAAAGCGGCAGATTTGTCATCAACAAAATCGAAAATATCCTTAAGTCCGGCTACTGCAAAAATGCACTTCGTTACCGAAGCCATATTGCAGAGGATAAGTCGGCGGCCCCGCTCATGCAGGAAGTTCCGCAATATTATGAGATTACCGATGCTTGAAGAAGTTAATATCTCGACTTTGGAAAAGTCGATTATGACATCAAAGTCAGGCTTGCTGCTTACAATTTCGTTGATAGCTTTAAGCTTATCAGCTATTTGCGGTTCTTTGAACGGCAGTTCAACGAGAATGACATCTTCTGAAAGATTTTGAGTTCCCATTTTCGCCCCTTTTGCTAATCAATACAGCCTTGTAACCTTAATAAGCTTTATCGGAATAATCCCCGGCCAAGTTAAGCAAAAAATCAAAATTGAAACTGGGCACTAACGCTATGCCAGATGTGATTTGAAGAGCTGTCCCGCCCTTAGCGGGCCCACTTTTACCCCCTCTTGGCGCAGGCGGAATCTTTTCTAAAACTATCTTATTTGACCTCGACTGGTTTACCCAGGGCATCAACGGGCTGTTCGATGCTCAAGTTATTCCCCAGAATCCCAGCCAGATCGGGAAGGTCGTATGTGGTCAATGCTCCATGCACGGTGCTCACCAGTTGATTGTAAGAGAGACCAAGTTCAATCACGTTCGACCATGAGACCAGCGAACGCACAAGCTTTATTGAGCCAAACATATCCGGCTCAAGCGCAGCGGCATGCAGAGCCGGAACACTAACGTGGCCGACTGCTACTAAATCCACCCGACCTGGCTGCTTTTGCCGTAAAAAGCGTGCGCACATCAAAATATCCTCGGAACGCATACCAACGTAGGAACGCCCAAGCAAGTAAGCCATATAAAAATCCTGACCATCGGAACCGCAGTGAGGCATAAAGTATGTTTGAGCGGTTTGCTGTGTCTCGCCCGTGCCCCGCAGGTCCACGGCCAGCACCAAATGGCCGGCATTTACCAGTTTTTCGATTGGTCCGCCTTCGTTCGCATCCGCATCTTTACCTTTTTCATGGACATAGAGCACCGCATTCTGCGATGATGTCTGCTTGGGGACAAACACCAGAGCCGGCAGATAGATATCGTCCTCAGGTTTAAGAATCAGCCTGTCGATGTTATATTCGGCCCGGTTTATGACACTGACCTTCTCAACTTTGGGCTCCGGCAACTCTGCAAGCGCACGAATGCCGGCGAGCTTACGCACCCGAGCAAGCAGCTCTGCTCGCTCCATAGTGCTCCATAGCTGCTGGCGTTTCGCAGCAAGCCGCTTTTCAAAATCTCTATTCAAGTCGTAAGTTGACCGCGCTCCTTCCAGCAGCATCACCTGGCCATCCGGAGTGCATTGAATTTCTTTTTCGCTGAGCAATACAATATTTGGTTCAGTGACAGGCTCGTCCCTGCCGAGCAGCCATCGCATCATCCAGCGCACAGTGGCCTCTCGCATCGGCTGGTGGTAGCCGTGGTCGCCATCGTGCTCGATTAGCTCAACCCGCTCAGCAAAACCCGTCCCGCTATACAACCGTTTGGCGTAGCGAAAGGAGGTCCAGGTGCCATCGATATCGAAAAAATCCTTCGTCGCCGCACACACCAGAGTCGGCTTCGGAGCACGCATCATCAGATAGTCGGCGTGGTCCATTCCAAAGGTCAACTGCCCGTAAATGTTCTGCTCAGCATCCTGCGGCCCAATCGTTGACAGAAGGCGTTCGAAGCTGGTAATGTAACAGGCCGGTGATGCAGCCACGATGCGGCTGTCCAACGCCATAAAATATGACGTCTGCGTGCCTCCGCCGCTCAGTCCCACACAACCGATCCGGTTCGGGTCAACATCCGGACGTGACTGGAGGTAATCGATGGCCCGCATTCCATCCCAGATTTCAAACCTCGCGGTGTTTTGGCCAAGCAAGATGCTACCCACCCCTATCATAGTATGAGCAGTCGTGCCCCATAGCCGGGGCCACTCTGAAAGCAACTGGCCGCGCTCGCCCTGCTCGATGGGGTCGAAAACCAGAGCCGCCATTCCGTTGAGGGCCAGCAAGACCCCCACTGTCTGGTACATATTCTGCGCCTTGCCGGCAAATGAATGGCCCACCGGTTCCAGCACAGCCGGATACGGCGGCTTGAAGCGCCCCGAATCCGGCAGGAACAAGGCTGCCGTCACGTAGTGCTTCGGCTGGCTCTCAAAGATAACCTTCTCCACACGGTAGCCGTTGCGCTGGCTTACACCCATGACCTGGGGATTTAGGGCAGTTCGCTCCGGCAGGCTGCCGATAGCCTCAACGAATTTCTCATGAAGGCGGTCCTGATATTCAGCTATCTTCTGCGGGGTCTTTCGCTGTTCGTATTCGCGCTTCCAATTTTCGAATTTCTGCCGGACCTGCTGCAGCAGATAATACTTCATCATATCGCTGGGGGCAGCACCATCGAGCGTTTGGGGCAGAACTCGCAGATTTTCAGCGTCTGATGTCGCAGCGTTAATTATGAGAGATAGACACGTAAGCATTACAGCTATTTTTTGTCGATTCATACCTTGCCTGCCATAAAGCAATTTTATCCGGAATACTGCAAATACATCCCGCCACACGGCTGGTGGGCTGGATATTTAATTAATACCGCTTTCGGGGACGATGGGTTCCCACTGCACCTTTGCAGCGCCAAGAAGGGTGCCGGTAGCATAAGCCAAATCAACCAGCGCTATTTGGTACTCAGCTAATGCGAGGATTTCGGCGCTCTGGGCATCGGCGAAACTCGTCTGGGCCTCAAGCACATCTGTTGATGTCCCCAGACCAAGTTCGAACTGGCGCTTCTCGGCTTCAAAAAGACGGCCATCCAATATGGTCCTCTGCCTGCTGGCCAGGATACGCTGCCAGTTGGCCTCGAGCTGGTCAATAGCATTCAAGACCTCAAGCTCAATAACCGCAGAGCGATTTTCGCGGGTGGCCAATCGCTGCCTGCGTTGATAGAAGGCCTGGCGCAATCGGCTCTTGGCAGCTTCATTTCCCAGCGGCACCAATAGTTGCAGCCCAAATCGGTGGTCCTCAAACCTCTTATCATAAAGCAGGTCAAAAGAGTCGTCCTCTGTCGGGCCCAGGCCGTTTACGTTATAGGTATAATCCATCGTCACCAAAGGCAGCGCCTGATTGTGCATATAATCAATCGTGCTCATATCTTCAGCGATTTGCAGCTCCAGCTCAAGCATCTCCATACGGTTCTCAATAGCCATTTGCACCAGCCGCTGCTTCTGGGATTCATAACGGACAGGGTCGGGTTTGGTGGCCGGGATCAGGATGGTAGCCGTTTGCGTTTCCAGCCCCGATTTATTAAGCACACGTTTGAGTTCGCGCTCTCTATCTCGCAGATTATTCTCGGCCACAATAATAGCCTCGAGGCGCTGGGCGACACCGGCCTCAGCTCGAATGACTTCTATCTGCGACCTTTCCCCGGAACTGACAAAACGCTGAGCCTGCTCGAGCTGCGCTTTAGCCAAATCGTATTGCTTTTTGCGGACATCCAGCTCTTTTCTGGCTGCGTAAAGCCGCCAGTAAACACGGTCCACGGCGGCAATTACTCGAATTACTTCGAGTTTGGTTCTGGCATCGGTTATCTGACGCTGGTAGTTTGCAACACGAATGGCGTATGTATTAACTCTGTTGCCGGCGTTCCGCAGGAGCGGCTGACTTATCGAAACCGAAAGGTCTGAACTATAAGAAGGGTTAAAGATCGAGTATTCAGTATCTGTTTCAATGCGTCTGTCAGCCAGGTCAAAAGTCACGGTCCCACCTGTTCGCAGAGGCACCTGAACACCGAAATCCATGCTTGAAGCATCTACTTGTGAGCCTACCAGGTCAATCTTTGTCGCAACCGGAGTATTGGTTTTGGCATAGGACATATTTGAGAAAAAGGCAGACTCAAAACGGGCCTCCTCTTCACCAACCCGCTCGGCAGCAATAGCAGGACTAATAAGCTGCACCTTCAGGTCGAGGTTATTCTCCATCGCCAACGCGCGGCACCGTTCCAAAGTAAGCTGAAGCTCACCTGCGGGTGCCTGATTTGCATCAGGTCTGTTCGGTTCTTCATTCTTGGCTTTCTGCAACTGCAGCGTCTCTATTTGCCGCAGTTTCTGTGGCGGAATCGTTACTTCGTAAAACTCTTCATCGCCCGGAAATGGTGTGCAACCGGTCAATAAAAACAGTGCACAAGCCGTAAGTGCATAAGTCATAAATGCACAGGTCGTGTTTGGTCGTTGTGTTTGGGCGCAGGGTATATTCCCTCGCCACTTAAGCCGAAATTTTTTATTCATGTCTTAGCGCCTCAATAGGGTCAAGTCTTGCGGCTTTAATTGCCGGAAACATTCCGAAAAAGATACCTACACATCCAGCAAAACCGAAGGAAAGGGCAATTGCCCAGAACGGGATGTGTGTTTTTTCCAAAACCGGATTTATTCTTGCTATTATTGAGGTAAGACACTGACCAATTCCAACGCCCACGAGGCCGCCGGTAAGGCACAGAACCACGGCCTCGATTAAGAACTGTGTCAGTATTGCAGATTTTTTAGCGCCGACTGCTTTTCGCAGGCCGATTTCTCTGGTGCGTTCTGAGACAGAGACAAGCATAATGTTCATAATGCCGACTCCGCCAACCAATAGAGAAATTCCCACGATGCCGCCAGCGACCAATTTAATCACAAGCGCTATTTCGTTGAACCTTTCCAGGGCACTTTTGAGCGACTCAACCCGGAAGGTGTCAGGTTGTGTCGGTTTGACGTTACGTGTGCGGCGGAGGAAAAACCCTATTTCGGCCTGGGCCTCCTCCAAAACCTCAGGAGACTTGCTGGCTGCAAGGGCCCAGATTCCGGGTTCTCCCAACTTGAAAACTGTGCGAAATGGGATGAAGACCTCATAGCGGTCTTCACTGCTCTGCCCGAAGTCTATTTCAGGCCGCCTTTCGATAACGCCCACGATGCAGAAGGTATAATGGCCTATAAGGATGAACTGGCCGATGCAGTCGCGGTCAAGGCGAAGCTCATCGCGCAGTTTAGGGTCAATCAGACACACCTGTCGAACCTGCATATCATCGATAACGGAAAAAGTTCGCCCGAGAATGACAGGTCGGCTTTCGATTTTGTTGTAGGCAGGCTCGATGCCGATGACGTCAACGTTATCCGCGGACCTTTCGGCAAATCGGGCGGTATGCTGCCCAACCGAACCTATCCGGCTGAACCGCGCCACCGAAGGACAATGTTCCAGCATATCATCAAAATGCTCGGGCAAGAACCGAATGGTCCACCAGGATGCGTGACGCAACGGTCCTTTGTCAGGCAGCCGTGGCGAAATAAATATCGTATTGGTGCCGAAGGATTCGACCTGTGTGAGGACCTTGTCTTCGAGGCCTGTAAGAGCTGCAATGACAGCCGTTACCGAAGCGACCCCAATGATGATACCGATGGTTGTGAGGATTGAGCGGGTTTTATTTATCCATATCTGGCCGATGGCAAGATATATGCTTTGATAAAACAGTTGAAGAAAAGCCAGAGGCGCCGATAGAAGAGCTTTCATACCTGTCCCTCCTGCACGTTACTTTGTTTTGAAGCGTGAAACATTGGGTCCTGCTCTGTCGGAAGGTTGCTGTGAATCCTGCCATCTTTCATCCGGATTATCCGTTTTGCGTGGCAGGCCACGCTTTCTTCGTGGGTCACAAGAATAATGGTCTGTCCTTCGCGATGAAGCTGGTTGAAGAGGCCGAGGATATCGTCGCTTGTTTTGCTGTCGAGATTTCCGGTTGGCTCATCGGCCAGCAGAATACTTGGATTACAAACAAGGGCGCGGGCGATGGCGACACGTTGTTTTTCGCCTCCTGAAAGCTGATTGGGCTTGTGTTTGATGCGGTCTGCCAGACCCACCCGCTCAAGAACACTTCTGGCACGCTTACGCCGGGACCACCAGCCATCACGCGAATAAATCAGCGGGACCTCGACATTTTTGAGGGCACTTAGCTGTCCGAGCAGCTCAAACGACTGAAAGACAAATCCGATCCGTTCATTGCGAATACGAGCCAGCGCAGCGTCACTTAGTTTTGTCGTGTCCTGTCCATCCAGCTCGTATGACCCACAGGTCGCACGGTCGAGACACCCAAGCACATTCATCAAAGTGCTCTTACCCGAGCCGGAAGGCCCCATCACGGCTACATACTCGTTTTCCAACAACTTGAGATTAATCCCATCGAGGGCGTGGATGCACTCAACGCCGACCCTGTAAATGCGGGCGAGATTCTGGAGTTTAATTATCACCTTTTCAGTCATTCGCATCCTTTGGAATGTTTGCGTCGCTTTTCGCTTTGGTGCGGTTTGCAGCTTTCTTTTGCTCTATTTCTCGCTCATCTTGAATTTTCTGGTCGTGCTTGATGCTCTCAAGGACCTTATAAGGTCCAACAACAACCTTATCTTTTTCTGTTACACCGGCTAATATTATGGTATGGGTCAGGTCGCTCTGGCCGATTTTAACGGGAGTTACCACCGCTTTGCCATCGACGCAGCGATAAACGACCGTTGCGAAGGTTTTGGATTTATCGACCTGGGGAGAATTTTCGCGAATATCCAACGGGAGACTATCAAGCTCACGGCCAAGGACCGCCTGAGTGGGCAGCTTAAGAATGTTTGAGTGTTTTCGCGTTTCGATATCCACGTGGGCAGTCAAGCCCGAATACAATTTCTGGTCGGTGTTTTCAAGCAATATCTCAGTGCGATAATATTTTGTTCTTGTCAACGACATCGTATGCGAGAGGGCAATAGATTGTATAGTGCCTTTGAATTCGCGGTCGGGAAAGGCATCCACGTGAACAGTTGCTTTCTGGGCGAGTTCCAGTTTGCCGACATCAGCCTCATCAACCTGAGCGACAAGCAGCATCTTAGAGAGGTCAGCAACCTCCAGAATCACCGTGCCGGGATTATTCATTGTGCCTGTAATTACAAGCTCGCCGACCTCGGCATTAAGCTTTGTTACTACACCGTTGATTGGCGAGGTGATAGTGGTGTAGCTAAGGGCATCACGTGCCTGGTCGATTCTGGCATCGGCTGCTTCGAGGTTATGCTGCAAGACCGTTAGACTAAGATGGGCTGCTTCGAGAGTATGCTTGGCGGCATTGAACTTGGCCTGGAGGTCATCGAGTTTAAGCTGAGTCTGGTCAAAAGTGGACTGGCTTATATCCTGGGATTGGAGAAGTCCTTTCTGACGCTCTAAATCGCGCTGGGCCTGCTTAAGGGACGCTTCGAGGCCGGCAAGGTCTGATTTCTGGCCTTCGATTCTTGCCTTCTCGACCTCTATCTGTGCTGCCTGGGCAGCGCGGCTTGCTTCGACTGAAAGAAGCTGACTTTCCAAATCCTTTGCATCCAGGCGAACGAGCACCGAGGCCGGCACGGGGGGATTTGCACAGGGGTCGCCACAGGTTACAGAATTGCCTTCGTCATAGGGGAGCTCTACAATTCTTGCCATAACTTTTGCACTTATTTCCACCTTTGTCTGCGGCTCGATTTCTCCCGGGGCGCTGACGAACTCAATCAGCTCTCCCAACTGGGGTTTTTCGACACGAACTATTGTAGGTTTGCGCAAAGCAATGATTTTGCTCCTGATAAACCACCCAAGTCCAGAAGCAGCCGCCAGCGTTACAACGACTATGCCAATAACTATATGAGACTTTTTCACGCCAAAACCTTTCTTACAAAAATCGCCACTGATATAAATTCAATTGCCGAGCCGACTATTACTTATACGCCAATCGCCGAAAATAAGTTACTCACTACCGAGCGAAATCCTTAAGCTCGTGCTTAATGAAGCAGCTATTATAGCATTCGGTGGAAAAAAGGAAACCTGAATCAGGGTTTGACAAGCAACAACGAGGCACGCTATATTTCAGCAGGTGCGAATATATATTTCGGTGATGGATAAGGGTAAATTTGTCGGGAATACCTGGTCCCGCCTTAACTAAAATGCCTGTTAAAAAAGTTTATTAGCGAGGGAAAGAAAATGAAGCTGACAAAAAAAACATGGCTAAGCATTTGTATGTGTAGAAAAACGGTCCTTCTTGGGTTGATATTGATATTAAGTCCGTTAGCAGGCGGCGAAGAACCGTGTTCGGGACCGTCGGTCGATTTTAGACATGGAGATTTGAAAGTTTCCCCAAACAAGAGATTTCTTATGCACAAGGATGGAACCGCCTTCTTTTATTTAGGCGATACTGCGTGGGAGCTTTTTCATCGTCTGAACCGGCAGGAGGCCGAGAAGTATCTTGAGAACCGGCGGCAAAAAGGATTCACAGTTATCCAGGCGGTAGTGCTCGGGGAATTGGACGGGCTGAATGCGCAAAATGCCAACGGCGACACGCCCTTGATTGAGAACAATCCAACAAAACCAAATGAGGCCTATTTCAGACATGTTGACTTTATTGTAAATACTGCGGAGGAAAAAGGGATATACATTGGAATGCTTCCGACGTGGGGGGACAAGGTGACAAAGGCGTGGGGCAAGGGGCCTGTTCTCTTTACAAATGATAATCTCAAGGACGCTGAGGCATACGGCAAATTTTTAGGCAGCCGCTATAAGAATAAGCCGAATATTATATGGATACTCGGAGGGGACCGAGTGGCGGACGGAGTTGAGAACGTGTGGCGGGCAATGGCGAAAGGCATCAAAGAGGGAGACAATGGCAGACACCTTATCACTTATCATCCGCAGGGAGGCCGCTCGTCAGCAGAATGGTTCCATAATGACTTGTGGCTGGATTTCAATATGCTGCAATCCGGCCACAGCAGATTTGATGAGGAAAACTACAAGAAAATATCGACAGATTACAACCGAAGCCCAACAAAACCCTGCTTCGATGGCGAGCCGCGATACGAAGACCATCCCGTCAACTGGAAACCGGAAAATGGCTGGTTTAACGACTTTGATGTCCGACAGGGAGCTTACTGGTCGCTTTTTGCAGGGGCACACGGGCATACTTATGGCTGCCACGATATCTGGCAGATGTATTTGCCGGGGCGGACGCCAATCTCATCGGCGAGGAATTACTGGTATGATGTTCTGGATTTGCCGGGCGCCTGGGATATGATGCATGTTCGTAATCTCCTTGAATCGCGGCCGTTTCTGACGCGGGTGCCCGACCAATCGCTGATTTCTGGTGAAGCCGGTAATGGCGGTGAACACATCCAGGCAACGAGGGGTGATGACTATGCCTTTATTTATCTCCCCTTTGGCCAGAAGGTCGCAGTGGTATTGGGGAAGATTTCCGGCCAGAAGGTCAAGACGTGGTGGTTTGACCCGCGGACGGGCGAAGCAAAAATTATCGGGACATATCCTAACAGCGGCACGCGAGAATTCGACCCGCCGGGTGAGCCAGCTCGTGGAAATGATTGGGTGCTTGTGCTGGATGACGCGGATAAGCGCTTCCCTGAACCGGGAACGATTAGAAAATGATTTCTGATAAGGAATGCTGGTATTGCAGGAATGAAAAATGAATCTCGATTTTTCCTATTATATGCCGACCAGAATCATCTTTGGCTGTGGTAAACTCGATGAGTTTCGAACAACTCCACATCTTCCAGGTAAAAAAAGCTCTCGTAGTCATTAAAGTAATCGAGTAGATTATGAGCTTCTGAGAATGGATAACAAAATAATCAAAAGAACAGTAACGGCGGCGATAATCACAGCATCGATACTTTATGCTCAAGCTTATGCTGCTGATTGGCCCCAATGGCGAGGTCCCAATCGCGATGGGGTCTGGCAGGAAGAAGGTATTGTCAAAAAATTCGATAATCCCCAATTGCAAGTTCGCTGGAGTGTCGAAATTGCAAACGGCTACAGTGGCCCAACCGTTGCCAATGGCCGCGTCTATGTCACCGACCGGTTAGCTGCCCCAGCCGAAGTTGAGCGGGTTCACTGCTTTGATGCCGCAACCGGCGAAAAAATTTGGTCCCACACCTACGAATGCAAATATGAAAGAGTCGCCTACCGCGATGGCCCACGCGCTGCCGTCACTATTAACAAAACCAGAGCATATTCGCTTGGCACTATGGGACACTTTTTATGTTTTGACGCGGCCAAGGGAACCGTCCTCTGGGGTAAAAACCTCAGTGACGAGTATAAAATCAGGATGCCTATGTGGGGTATTGCCGCCGCACCACTGGTGGAAAATGACCTGGTCATTGTGCAAATCGGCGGTAAGGACAACGCCTGCCTCGTCGCCTTTGATAAAGTCACTGGAAAAGAACAGTGGCGAGCGCTAAACGATGCTGCCTCTTACTCGGCACCCATCGTCATAGAACAGGCCGGCAAACGCGTGCTGGTTTGCTGCACGGCTGAACGTCTGGTCGGCCTTGACCCTAACTGCGGGAAACTTTACTGGGAGCATCCTTTTGCATCCGAGCAAAATATCTCGACACCGGTAGTGCACAATAATTTCCTGTTCGTATCGAGTTTTTTTGACGGGTCGCTATTGCTCAAACTGCACCCCAACGAACTTGCTGTCAGCCCCGTCTGGCGACGAAAGGGACAAAGCGAAACAAAAACCGACAGCCTTCATTGCTGCATATCCACTCCTGTGCTGCAGGGAGATTACATTTACGGCGTTGATAGCTACGGCGAACTCCGCTGCCTGGACCTATACACCGGCAACCGCGTATGGGAAAGCCTGGATGCTGTCCCCAAGGCCCGGTGGGCCAACATCCATATAATTCGACACCAGGACAATATATGGATGTTCAATGAACGCGGCGAACTCATCATTAGCTCGCTCTCACCCCAGGGGTTCCACGAAATCAGCCGCACCAGAGTCATCAACCCTACACAAGGACAACTCGACCAACGCGGCGGTGTCTGCTGGGCACATCCTGCTTTTGCCTACAAACACATCTACGTCAGAAACGATGTAGAGCTTATCTGCGCAGACCTCTCAGCAAAATAGCGGACTGATGAGAGCGATAAACCGGCACCTGGGCGGCAATTTTCACCTGGATTTCCCAAATAAACCGTGACAAACAACAAGGACTTTGATATCATATATCTTATGGAGACTGTTCAAACCCATTTTGACTATCCTAATTAGAAGAGCCCAATGGGTGAAGCGCGCAAGGACGCTTTGAGGCTTATTGATGACTGGCAGAGCATTCTGGAACCAATTGTTGAGCATTATCGAGGCCATGGCATTTTGAGGTTTTTCTGTGGAGATGCGGCTTTTGCTGAACCTAATGTGTATTGCTATCTCGAAAGAGAGAACTATTGCTATGCCATACGACTAAAACCAAATGCGATACTCTACGATAAGATTGAGGATTTATTGACCAGGCCGGTGGGCGGACCATACAAGAAGTCTATTGTTCTTTATAGGAGTTTTCAATACCAAGCAGCCGGTCGGGACAAACCTCGAAGGGTGGTAGCTAATATAGAATGGCATGCCGATGAGCTGTTTCCAGGGTTATAATATTTTTTGCTTGTGTAGTAAAGTTTCGTCGCTCTTTTGGAAGCAGCTCGTCCAAGAGAAGGTGTAGAACACGGCATGTTAGAAATGCTCTTTCTGCGCTGGATTTAATTTTGAGATGGTAAGGCAGAAAAGTATATGGCCATATCAAAAACAACACGGTTGTTAGCAACAACAATTCTTATCGTTTTATTGTCCGCTTTATGTTTCGGTGCAACAATTTCTGTCGACAACGGTACGGCTACCTTACCGGAGGCGCTGGGGTATGCACCTGAGCAGGTAGTCTTCGAGCTTGCTGGCTCTAATAGTCATTACGGTAGCCAGTCCACACAGGCCCAACGGCTTGTGCAACAGGTTGCCCAGCGGCATAAGTTTGACCATACTGCTCCTGTTTTTACGCATAGTTTTCCGGGGTCGTTGAAACACATTTACGTGGCACGCCTTTCTGCCGGGGTCTCGCCTATAGAAGCCTGTAAAAAACTTAATGCCGACCCAGTGATTAAATGGGCCGAACCTAACTATTATTACCGCTGCCAGTTGGCCCCGGATGATACTTATTATGGTTCCACAGGCAGTTGGGGCCAGGAATATAGGGATATGTGGGGGCTGCACGCCATCAACCCAGAGAACGCCTGGGACCAAACCCAGGGTAAGGGTATCGTGGTGGCGGTAATTGATACCGGCGTTGACTACAACCACGAGGACTTATATCGGGACTCCAACGGCAACGGTCATTTAGATGCCGGCGAGCAGTACAACGTGTGGTTCAACGCAGGGGAGGACATAAATGGTAACGGCCTTGTTGACGCCAATGATTTCAACGGTAAGGATGACGATGGAAACGGCTTTGTTGATGACATCCGAGGCTGGAATTTCGTCGCCGGAAGCAATAACCCAATTGATGACCACGGTCATGGCAGCCATTGTGCTGGGATTATTGCCGCCGTCGGTAATAACAGCAGGGGAATCATAGGCGTAGCACCGCTGGCCCGAATAATGGTTGTCAAATCGCTCAACAGCAATGGTCAGGGAACAGCCACACAACTGGCAAACGGCATCGTGTACGCTGTGAACAACGGCGCCCATGTACTAAGCAATTCGTGGGGGGGCGGGGGCAGGAGCCAGTTAATCACGGACGCAATCGACTACGCCAGAAGCCGGAATCGCGTGGTAGTGGTCGCTGCCGGCAACGACGGTCTCAATGCGGCTTTATGGTCGCCAGCGAACATTCGAGGTGTCTTGACGGTAGCGGCCTTAGACCCATCTCTAAAGCGGGCATCGTTCTCTAACTTTGGCTCGGTGGTTGACTTCAGTGCTCCAGGTATTGATGTGCTTTCATTGTGTGCGGCCGGGACCGATATGTACAACGATGGGGGGCATTTTGTTCCAGCAGGTGACCCAAGTGCAAAGTATTATCGTGCCAGTGGCACTTCAATGGCGTGCCCTTTTGCGGCAGGTGTGTCGGCGCTTCTTCTGGAACCGAACCCGTCCCTATCTGAAACGGCTGTTAGGCGAGCGTTGGCAGCATCGGCAGGAGCGGTTGTAACCACTGATGTCTATATGGGTACCGGATTAGTGGATGCCGAAGCTACACTTGGTGTGGACGGGCTGGTCTCTGGCGTTAACGCTACCATTATCCAGCCAGAAGATGACTTAGAACCACTTCCTACATACCAGAACCTGGACGTTCAGGGAACAGCAAATGGAGATTCATACGTTCTGGAGTTTGGAGAAGGATATTATCCGAGCATCTGGACCACTATTGGCACGGGGACGTCTGTAATGAACGGGCTGTTAGGAACCCTTGACCTCTCGGACAAAGAGGGGCCTTATCATATTCGGCTTACTGTCAATGACGGACCAAGGATAGCGATTGAGCATACTGTATTCTGGGCGGAACCAGATTTGCATCCGGGCTGGCCTGTCCGATTGGGAGGAACCGTTTTTCGTTTTGGCGGTTTTATCCTTGGGACATCCTTCAATGCAACCATAGCCGATGCCGACCGTGATGGGAGCGATGAGATTTTTCTCAGCAGCAGCGGCAACACGTTTGGCTTGAGAGGAGATGGGACAATTCTGCCTGGTTGGCCGAGCACTCAACTTGAAAACCCTGCCTATGCCAGTAACGCTGCTTTCCCAGGCCCATCGGTGGCGGACGTGGACAACGATGGAAACGTAGAGATTCTCTGGACCCTGCGGGACTACTGGCCCGACTACTATGGCAGCCCTTCAACGGTGTGGTGCTTCAACGGCAAAAATCTGGATGGGTCCAATATGAGCAGCTTTCCTCAACAGGCGATTGAGGAGCCCTCGAATGCACTTAATATGCCTTTTGTTCTGGCCGACCTGGATGGGAACGGAACGCTGGAAACGGTCGCTGCTCATACCAAGGGCAACAATTTCAATTATTATCGCATTTCAGCTTTTGAGCACTCGGGCAGCAGACTGTTCACGCACGATTTTCCTGACAGCGATGAGAGTGTTTACTCGCTTTCCTTCGGTGACATAGACGCTGACGGACAAAAGGATATCGTGGCGGTCTCAAAACTCGGCTACGAAAGCATTCGGCTTCACCTATTGGATAAAAATGGCATTGAGCAGCCCGGTTATCCTATTGTCCTTCGTAACCTGAATAATGAAGATATTTCCGCTCCGCCGTTTTTAGCGGACCTGGATGCTGACGGTGATATGGAGATTGTTGTCGGCACTTCCGGAGCCCAAAGCTACATCCAGTGCTACCACCATGATGGGAGATTAGTTGCAGGTTTCCCCGCTCCTATTGGTAACTACGACACTCAGATATTCAGTTACAGCGTGGGTGACATCAACGGTGATGGCCGGTTGGAGATTATTGTTCTGGCCAACTATCGGTTGATAAGTGGCACATACCGTGTGTACGTAATACGGTTGAATGGAACGGTCTTGCCGGGCTGGCCTTTCGATGTTGGGCAGTGGCCTACGGGCGCTCCCGCCGCGGTGGATGTGGACAACGATGGGCGACAGGATGTTTGCTTTACTACTTTCGACGGTTCGGTTTATGCGTGTTCAGGTGATGGTCAGCTTGTCCCGGGTTTCCCCAAGAAAATGAGTTTCGCATCCACTTCGGGCATAAGCGTCGGCGACGTCGATGGCGACGGTCTGCTCGAGCTCGCAACAGCCACTATGATAGGGGGTGTCTATGTTTGGGACCTGCCTACGCCTGCTTATCGGGAGAACAGCGATTGGCCGATGCGCCATATCAATCCACGCAATACAAATGTCTTCGGAGACCGTCTGCTCGGGCGCAACGATTGTGAGTTGAGCGGCGACAATAAAGTGGACTGGAGGGACTTTTCGTTATTTGCACTTAGCTGGCTGCAAAGCAGCGATAATTTGCCTGCAGACTTCAGCCACGATGGTAGGGTGGACTTTGCTGATTTGGCGAGGTGTACTCAATACTGGCTTGAAGGCATCACGCCTTAAGTTAGAATTTGATATGGACTTCGATAAATGAGAATTCGTATCTCTTACTTTGTATCTTGCTTTTGCCTACCCGGTTTGTTTTTGCTTTGCGTATTGAGTGACGATTTGCTGCTGGATATGGGGGGGGCAATCTCACAATGGCTAAGTGACATCGAATAGCTTCCTCTTTCAGTCTCTCGGCGAATAGGCCGGCCCTGCAACAATTTTGCTGACAAAACTTGAGCGGCTGCCAGCGGTTTCGATGCCGCCGCCGACCTGGGCCTTTGTAAACGTAATTTTTGTCTTGCCGAGCGTTACGGTGATTTCTTTATCCTGAACCTGTGCGACCGCTCTTTCTACCGATGTAGTGTTGGCATCGGTCGCCGTCAAGACGTGCAGGAAATAATCAACGGCTGCTTGTTGAGAAGGCGATACCTCAACACGGCATTGTGGCGAGGGGCCGGTGTCTTTTGCCGGTGGATAAGTTTTGCCGCCATAGCTATACAAGTTTGCTCCTGTAACGAGCCTCACCTCCGGGTTACTCGGCAGGAGAGTCTGGATAAACAGCCGTCCATTACCGTTGGTCACTATCAGATTCGGCGGGGTTCCGGCTGGAATCTTCAGAGCCTGAAGCAACCACGTCTTCTTGAAACTCGGTTCTTTGGAATTCACTCGGTCGAAGATAACAAACGTGCCGGGCCGCAGAAACACAATCTGTCGGGTGAAATAAGTGAGCTTTTTTGGCGAGTATGCCCGTGTGCAGTCACCAGCCACGTACAGGTAGGTTCCTCGGTCCTCAAAAGCCAAAATATCCGCAATATCATATAGCTGACGCCCCTTCTGCCATTCAGCCGGGTCTGGGACAGCACCATTGTGATGAGGCCACGGGTGATACTGTCCCCCATCGTTACCCGAAACGGGACCTGCTCGCATCTGAGGCCAGGTCTCGCAGGGGTCATAGACAAGTATCGTGTTATGCGCAATGGTGCGCAGGTGGTAATTGACATCGTGCTTCGAGCCAAACGCGTCATAATGGCCGCCATCGCCGGCCAATTCCTCATACTTGTAAATCAGGAATTGCCCCACATCCAGGTGCTGATGTGCTGTAAATCGGTCGCCGCACTTAAAGAAAAAATACGTGGCATCTTCATCCCACGAACTGCGTGCATAAACGTAACCGGGTCCCTGGCTGATGTGCGACAGCTTGAAGCCCTTCAGGTCGGCCTTTTTCACGGTGGCGTCACGCCACAGAAAGTCTTTATACGCATAAACGCCGACGCTTGAACGCGGGGTAGTCTCGTTGAATGTATGCACAGCCCAATGGTTCGGGTCCTCGCGGAAGTAGTTTACCAGAATCCGTCTGGCCGATAAGGCTTTGTCGCGGTCGCCTCCGAATACCCTGCCTCCGCCATCGCCCATAGGGATTGGCCGGCGCGAGCCGTACTCACCGATGCCCGGATATGCCTCAAACATACCGGCGACCGCGCGGTTTTTGAAAAACGCGGGGGCCTGTGTATAATAGTCGATGCCATCACAATGGCGAGCCGCCTCACAGAAAAATAACCATTCGTATAGCCAGTAGTTTATATAATAGCCTTCGGCCCATCCGCCGCCCTCTCCTGCCAGGTTCAGCGCCGGCGCCGCACGAGTCCGCCAATCTTCTTCGAGCGTCCTGAGAATTTCGGGAGCACGGTTGTTTTCATAGTATGTCGCATAGCAGGCAAGTCCTATACCCCAGTTCTTATAGCCATACCAGCCGTTGTGGAAGACATGGGTTTCGGAGTCAACATTCGCATCGACGGTTTTATTCATATACTCGCGGAACATTGCTCGCTGCTCCGCCGTCCAGTATTCATAGCAAAGGTCATAGACGATTGCGCAAAGGGCAAGGTCGTGGCCGAAGGTAGTATGCCCCTTTTGAATGGGACCTGTGATATATTTCATTGCCATCTGCACAGCTGCTTTCCCAAATTGCTCATCCTGTTCTATCGCACAGACAAGGGCCATAGAAATCATCTTCGAGTGATTATCGGCATCAAGCTCACGTGCCACCCTCACAACCCGCTGGTATGCCTCAGGCCGCTCTTTCGCTAACCTCTGGAGATAATCCCGGGAGCCGAGCAATCGCGGATGTTCTTTGGGGACAGTGTGCCTTGCTGTCGGAACAGCAATAGATGCCGGCGTTACCCAACATAGAAAGAACATCACAATCCAAATAGCACGAACGAAAGCGAACGAGAATAATGATGTCCTGATTGCAGTAGTGAACTTTCGCACTTTTTTGGGTTAATCATGAAAAACTGTAAAAATAAAAATGGTCTGCCGATGAAAAGGATAATGATAAACCTATTTCATGGAGACCATTATGAACATTCTTTCTCTCACATC
>Ga0315279_10001063_pt1 | contig 47462 bp, 47 predicted proteins | sample YL17G06_20_MG_FD_203694 | JGI IMG/M metagenome (GOLD analysis project Ga0315279, IMG submission 203694) | Sediment microbial communities from Yellowstone Lake, YNP, Wyoming, USA - YL17G06_20 | ecosystem: Environmental > Aquatic > Freshwater > Lake > Sediment | place: USA: Wyoming | collected...
ATCCGGTTCATGTCAGCGACATTCAACGTCGGGACTGGGCCGAGCAGCGTAGCAGCGTGCTGGAATCAGCCGTTGATGCTTATAAACGTAATAAAGCTCTACCAATATCATGAGGTAGTACCCTCTAATTGCAATTGAGGAATTCACCATGAGAAAGTTCAAGATTGTTGTAGAAAAGCATGCTGACGGTTATGTGGCATATCCGTTAGGGCTGAAAGGGGTGGTGGTTGGGCAGGGAGACAGCTACGAAGCGGCGCTTTCTGACATAAAGTCTGCCATTCGTTTTCATATCGAGACCTTCGGAAAAGAAGTGCTAAGGAGACGATAGATATGAAATGTAGTATCGAAAGTTGCTCCGTAGAGTATGAGAAGCGCAAAATTACTCACACTGTGCGCCATAAAGGGCAGGTGGTTGTCATTGACCACGTCCCGGCAGAAGTCTGCTCGGTGTGTGGAGATGTACTTCTAAAGCCGGAAACAATCCGTCGGATTGAGGCGTTATTACGAACAGAAGCTTGCCCGACGAGCACTGTACCACTTTATGAGTATGTGTGAGGGTTCCCGCACCGCGAGAACCCAAATCGCTTCTAATATGCAGATGGAGCGTCAAATATCCCATATAGAGCTTTCTAAGTGCATAGACCATACGCTGTTGGAGGCGACGGCTACAAAAGAGCGAATAGAGCAATTGTGCCGGGAGGCCGTTGACTTTGGATTTCATACCGTCTGTGTGAATCCGCGATGGGTGCCGCTGGTTGCTGAGCAACTCCATGACACAAAGGTAAAAGTTGCCAGCGTGGTCAATGTGCCGCTCGGGGCGGATACAACCAAAGTCAAGATCGCTCAGGCAAAAGATGTTATCTTTGCCGGCGCCGATGAAATTGATATGATGGCTGATTTGGCGGCGATAATCGAAGGTGACTGGCGATACCTGTCCAACCAGGTGCAGGCGGTGCTGAAAATCTGCCGCTCGATGAGGCCGCCGGTCGTGCTGAAGGTGATAATCGAATCGGCAGCCCTGACCCAGCAGCAAAAAGTATTTGCCTGCCAGATTTTGGACGCCTGTAGAGTCGATTTCATAAAGACAAGCACCGGCTTGCATCCGGCTGGGGGAGCAACCGTCGAAGATATGAAACTAATCAGGCATGCGGCGCCAAACTGTAAAATAAAAGCTGCCGGCGGTATACGAACCGCAAGGCAGGCTCTTGAAATGCTCCAGGCGGGGGCTGAAAGAATAGGCACTTCATCAGGCCTACAAATCATAGAGCAGTTCAGAGCGGGACAGCTACAATGACGGTAGCGATAGTCACCAGCAAAGATAAGAGTATCGCCTGCAAACTGCACCACAAAAGAATCCGTGCGCCTATAAACCTGGCCGCTCTAAGCGAAGTTTTTGCCGGGCGTAAATCGGCCTCGATTCTCGGCGGAAACGCATCCAAGGCGAATGCCGACAGATTCAGTTACTGGGCTGCTGAGCCGAGAGACATATTCGAATTTCGAGCCGGGCAACAAAATCCCCTCCAAAAACTGCATAGAACCTTGCGCAGGTACACACTTGAAAAAGGCCAAAAAGATGCCGTTCCGAAAGGGATTTTTCGGGGCGGATGGATCGGATATTTCAGCTACGAACTGGCAAGATACATTGAACGGCTGCCGGCAACAACAACAGATGACCTTGAAATGCCGCTCGTCCGATTGTGCTTCTACGACCGTTTTATTGCCTACGACCATGTCGACAGAACCTTCTGGCTGGTCGCTTTGGACTTGCCCGGTGACACCGAAGAACCAGAGGACAAATTGGCAGGCCTTGAGAATTTGGTGGCTGAATCACAAAGAGTCCACGTTGAACCACCCGTTGCTGCCGACCTTGACAGGATAGATTTTTCGGCAATTCGCTCTAATATGAGTAAAGATTATTACTTGCGGGCTATTGCGAAGATAAAACGCTATATCTATGACGGTGACATCTACCAGGTCAATTTTTCACAGCGATTTGAATGCGACTTCGATGGAAGGCCGATAGACCTATTTCACTGGCAGAACCGCTACAACCCAAGCCCTTATGCGGCGTACATCGACGCCGGCCAGCATTATATCGTTAGTGCCTCGCCGGAGATGTTCATAACCATCCGCGATGGCGTCATCAGTACCAAGCCCATCAAAGGCACACGCCCACGGATAAACAACCCGCCTCAGAGCCAACAGATCAACGAGAAGAATTTCAATGAGTTGCTTACCAGCGAAAAAGAGCAGGCCGAGCTTAATATGATAATCGACCTGGAGCGCAACGATGTGGCAAAGATTTGCGTGCCCGGAACAAGAAAAGTCGTGCAGCCGCGAACCATCGAAAGTTATCCGACAGTCTTTCACGCCGTGGCAACCGTAGCCGGGCAACTCCGCCGGCAGGCTACCTTCTGCGATATTCTAAAGGCGACGTTTCCGGGCGGCTCTATTACAGGCGCTCCCAAAATCCGCTCGATGGAAATTATTGATGAAACTGAGCCGACCGCCAGAGGTGTTTATACCGGCAGCATAGGTTTTATCGGCATCGACGGCACGGTGTCCCTGAATATCGCTATACGGACAATTATTATCGCAGGCCAAAAAGCGTATGCTCAAACCGGCGGCGGCATCGTAGCAGATTCCGACCCACAGGCCGAATGGCAAGAAACGATTACAAAAGCAAGAGCCCTGCTGGCGGGAATAAGAGCAACGCAGGACGCGAGGCCGAAAATAAAAAGGATAAATTCTAAGCACTAAATCCTAAATTCTAAACAATATCAAAATTCAAATGTTCAAATGTTCAAAATGTTCTGGGCCGCTGCTTTCGCGGGAACAAGTTTTGAATTTTGGTCATTTGAATTTGTTTAGGATTTAGGATTTAGGATTTAGGATTTCAGATTTGCATAAGGTAGAATGGCCGAACAAGTTTTTCTAAATGACCGCTTAGTGGACATCGACAAGGCCTGCATATCGGTTACCGACAGCGGGTTTCTATATGGGGCGGGCGTTTTTGAGACGATGCGAAGCTGCAATGGCGTCGTTTTTGCATTGGCCGACCACTTAGATAGGCTCTTTTTCGGCGCAAGCAGCCTGTCGATAAATAATCCATACGACAGAAAATATCTCACCGACGCTATTTATGGGCTGCTGCGAGCAAACAAGTTGACCAATGCCCGTTTGCGGCTGACACTAACTAATGGCCCGATGACCGAATCTGACCAGCAGCGCAAAGCGACACTACTTATTACCGCCGCAAAATTGCAGCCTTATCCGGCAGAATATTACAAAAAGGGCGTTGCGGTGGTGCTATGTCCGTTCAGACAAAATCCCGGCGAGCCCACTTGCGGGCATAAAACGACCAGCTATTATGGGCGGATGCTGGCGCTAAAGTGGGCACACCAGAAAGGGGCTGCCGAAGCCTTGTGGTTCACCGTGGATAATCGTCTGGCTGAAGGTTGCATAAGTAATGTCTTCTTGGTCAAGAATTCGGTCCTGTACACGCCGCCGATCAGAACGCCAGTGCTCGCAGGCATTGCGCGAAAAACTGTCTGCCAGATTGCTATTGACAGCTCCATCGAACTGAGAGAAAAAGACCTTTACATTGCCGATTGCCTGGAGGCCGATGAAGTCTTCCTGACCAATGTGATTATGCAGGTTTTGCCCGTAAACGCGATAGAGAAGCATACGGTGGGCAGCGGCAAGGTTGGTCCTATGACTAAGAAACTACAGAGTAGTTTTAATGAAATTGTTAAACGTCAGTGTGGTGCAGAGAAATGAGAGTAAGCGATATTGCCACAGCGATTGAAAAAAATGTCCCCCTTGAATTAGCACAGGACTGGGACAATGTGGGACTACTAATTGGCGACCCTCAGAAAAATGTAAAAAATATTCTGCTGACAATTGATGTCACAAAAGAGGTTTTGTCCGAAGCGATAAAGCAAAAAACCGACCTCATCATAGGCTATCATCCTGTGATCTGGGACGCATTGAAAAAAATCACCGCAGAACCTGCGGTGAAACCGCAGGCTAAATATTTAGCCCCGCGTTCCACGCGGGGTCTAGTATACGAACTAATTCGCCGTGGGATTGCGGTCTATTCGATACATACAGCTTTGGATGCGGCCGTTGGCGGTGTGAATGACGGCCTTGCCGAGATCATCGGGATTCAGGACCCAAAACCGATTGGTGATTATGTGGATTATCCAGCTGGCGAGAATTATAAACTCGTAGTTTTTGTCCCTGTTAATTCTGTGGCTAAGATTTCAGAGGCGGTTTTTGCCGCCGGCGCAGGATGGATAGGCAATTACAGCAGGTGCAGCTTCCAGGCTCAGGGCACGGGAACATTTCTGCCGCTGGAAGGAGCAAAGCCAGCTATCGGCAAAAAAGGGCGACTCGAAAAAGTGCCGGAGATACGGTTTGAAACAATTGTGCCGGCGGAGAATCTGGAAAACGTAGTAGCTGCCATGAAGAAGACGCATCCATACGAGACGCCGGCTTACGATGTCTTTAAGCTCCACAATAGCAAGAATAAATTCGGGCTGGGTCGAATCGGCAAATTGGCGCAGCCTCTATCGGTGGAACAGATTATCCGCAGAATCAAAAGACACACCGGTGCTAAAGCAGTTGGCATAGTTGGAGATGCAAAGCGATTGGTCAAAACTGCGGCGGTCTGTGCAGGTTACTGCGGCAAGATTATCAATTTGGTTATCGCGGCAAATGTTGACCTGTACCTAACCGGCGAATTAAAACACCACCAGGCCCTTGCCGCCCAACAGGCGGATCTAACCTGTATTTGCCTGAGCCATACGGTGTCGGAGCGGTTTATGCTACGAAAGCTTGCCAAGCAACTGCAAGAACAAATAAAGCAGGTGACAATCAAGGTTAGTAAGAAGGATGTGGACCCATTCACGTGGAAGAACGTATGACAGAAGAGCACCAGGAAAAAATCGAAAATCGAAAATCGAAAATCGAAAATCCCACCGAAGCCGGGCTGACGGTCGAGTCGGTCATAGAAGCGGTTCTATTTGCCAGCGATGAGCCTTTATCGGAGGCGAGGCTTTCAAGCATCGTTGAGGTGGGCGTAAAACAAATCCGCCAGCATATTGAGAATCTCAATGCCAAATATAAGGCCAACAATCATGCCTTTGTAATAGAACAAATCGCCGGCGGTTATCAGATGCTGACTTTGAGCACCTATAATCATTGGCTGCAAAAATTGCTTCGCGCCCGCAGCGACAGCAAACTAAGCCCTGCCGCTCTGGAGACGCTGGCGATAATCGCGTACAAGCAGCCGGTTATACGAGCCGATATCGAAGCCATCAGAGGCGTTGCAGCAGGTGAGCTGATGCGAAGCCTTATGTATAAGGGCCTGGTTAAGATTGTGGGCAGGGCAGAAGTCTTAGGCAGGCCCATGCTCTACGGCACAACAAAAAGATTCCTGGAAGTCTTTGGCCTAAACTCCTTGAAAGACCTGCCCAAGGCTGAAGAGCTAAAAAAACCGGGCTAACCAGCAAGTCCTTCTGCGATTTTTGATGCTTGACTCTTAATAGCAGGGGGCGTCCATTCTTCCACTGGCTTTATCTCGACCTGCCTAACGGCCTTACCATCCTTCCAAACAGGCGACAGCAGAACGGCTATCCGCACGTCGCCTTTGGCGCCGGGCAACCGCACCAGAAGTCGGCTGACGCCCTTATTCGACTCTTGTGGCGGCTTTTGCTCGGCTGACTCGACCACAAACTCCGCATCGGCAGGCGACAAAACCCGTGCAATCAGTTCTTTGCCGCTGGCGCTGAGCACTGCCGTGCTTTTTTGTTCTATATTTATCTTCGCATCGGTCGTCATGGCCCACGCAACTTCGCAAGGTTCTTTTAGCTCGAATTCATCCTGCACCAGAACCGCCCGGCGATTCTCAACCATCGCCACGCCGCGCGTTACTTTCTTGGCATATTTCTCGTAGGCGCCTGTCAAGTCCACATGAACAAACGGATATTCCTTGTTTAGTTGGACGTTGGTGAAGCTGGATGTGGCTTGCTGGTCCTGGTTCTCGCCTGCAAGCATTGGCACATTATGGCTAGCAGAATTCAAGCGGTAATAAGACCATCGCTGGCCGCCTCTCTTTCCGTCCCAGTAGCCGGGCAGGTTATAGTTTTCTGATCCGAGATCTCGCGCCCATCTTACACCCAGGGCGTCCAGCTCGAAGTTGCCCAAGTCCAGGTGTCCGTGATTGACCTGGTTATAGCCGGCTTTGACGCCGACAAAAAGGTCGTCAGGATCGTTCCAGGCGCTGCGCAAAACTGCCACCTCCACAGGTCCGCGGAAATAGCGGTCGAGGTCTCTTACCGGAGGTTTCTTCTCGGGGGCAGGGACATACCAGATGATATGCTCCGGACTGGCGCGACTCTTGGCAATCATTTCGTGCTCGCATTGTGCGTATAGGGGATCATTGTAGACGCGGGCCAGCCAGAACATACACGGCATCGGTCTTCTGGAGCTTCTCTGGCCGCAGTCAGCAAAGTTCAGGAAAAGGCCGGTCGGGCCGGTCGTGTATATCGGGAAACTCCCCGATTCGGCAAGCCCCTTAGTCTGCAGAAGCCCGAAGTCTTTATTCAAAGCACTTTGTAGCGCGGCTATGCCGTATGCGGTATAATGTGTGGCATAGCTCCAATAACCCGGGCCTTCACCCCATGCGCCGTCCGGGCCGTAGCTTTTCAGAGCCAGCGGCAGCGAGCGAACAGCCGCCGGTATAATTTGCTCGGCGTAAGCAGGGTCGGTTTCAGCGATGGCAAGGGCGCCAATTATCATGCCGCCGTTGCAGACCTGGTTCCAGTTGAATTCGCTTTGAGCCCACCATGTCTTTTTGTAGGCGCTTAGCCCGGGTTCGAGGCCATTTTTGATTAGAGCAGCCTTTATCTTTTGCCGGCTCTCGCCATCAAGGTAAGGGTATAGCCAGTCGTAGCCCAGGCCGACCGCGTGTGACATCTCGGCGGTGTCAAGAAAATGTGACGGGTTCCAGTCTTTGAAGGCACAGACCGTCAGCAGGTTTTCTACGGCCTTTCGGGCGTATTTTTCATCGCCCGTCCATCGCCACGCCAGCGCAAGGGCATAAATCCGATGCAGGCAGTTTCGGCTGACGTGCAATAGCCGCGGGCCGATCTTGTCGTAAGTAAGCATCCTGGCGTCAATGCAGCCGTCGGCCTCGGCCAGTACGTCCTGCAGGCACTTCTGTAGCGTCTTATCGCTTTGGCATTGTTTTTTCAGTTGTTGCAGGTCTTCATCTTTCAACATCAAACGTGGGTGGCTTTTATCAAGACTCGAAAGAACATCCGCCGGCTGAGCGAATAAAAGCCCGGCGCACAAAAGACATAGGACAAAAACTAACTGTACGAGTAGACACGTGTTCTTCATAGCTAACCTCCCGTTTTCAGACCCGGCTTCTACCGCCGAGTTCGCAGAGGCCGCTGAGTTTAGAAATCGAGATTCTTTCTCAGCGATCTCGGCGTGCTCCGCGGTTAAGTGCGGAGTCAGGCCAATTGACGATTGACAATTGTAAATTGAAAACTGACAATTGCAAATTGGCAAGGAGCAAAATTATGGAGAAGTTCATTTTCAAGACCAAGTCGCAAATGGGCGTCGCTGCAGCGGCATCGGCGGCACAGGTTATCAAACAGGCGATAAAAGTCAAAAAGCAGGCCAATATGATTCTGGCGACGGGAACCAGCCAATTTGAGATGCTCAAGAACCTCGCGGCGGCGGATGAAATCGACTGGCAAGAAGTAACAATGTTTCACCTGGATGAATACATAGGGCTCTCTGCTGACCACCCTGCGAGCTTCCGCAGATTCTTGAAGGAGCGGTTCGTTGATAAAGTGCCAGGCCTAAAAGCGGTCCACTTTGTCAACGGTGACGCAAAAGACCCGCAGCAGGAATGTCGCAGGATTAGTGCCATCATCGCCAAGCATCCTATCGACGTAGCGCTTTTGGGCATCGGGGAAAATGGGCATCTGGCGTTTAATGACCCGCCAGCGGATTTCGCAACCCTCCAGCCCTACATTGTCGTGGAGCTGGACGAAAAATGCCGCAGGCAACAGTTAGGTGAAGGTTGGTTTAAGACGATAGAACAAGTGCCGCGACGGGCGATCTCAATGAGCATCCGGCAGATCATCAAAAGCGAGTGCTTGATTCTTTCTGTGCCCGAGAAACGCAAAGCCGAGGCGGTCAGGAACGCTCTGGAAGGGCCTGTCACGCCAGAGTGTCCCTCCTCCATTTTGCAGCAGCACGGTAACTGTAAGGTATTTCTGGATGAGCAAGCTGCGTCACTACTTTCCAACTGAAAACTCAAAACTCAAAACTCAAAACTGCTTGCCTGGCTTAGTTGACCTTCAGGTCAATGGCTACAAGGGCGTGGACTTTTCCGGCAGCGATTTGACCGAGGCGGATTTTGTGCGGGCTTGCCGGGCCATGTTAGCCGAAGGCACGACCGCTTTTTTGCCCACGATGATAACCAGTCCGGAGGACATTTACCGACACAATCTGCCGATTATGGCAAAAGTCCTGCAAAGGCAAGAGTTTCGCGGATGTCTACTCGGCATACACCTGGAAGGACCTTTTATCTCGCCCCAAGAAGGTGCCCGTGGAGTACATAATCCCGACTGGATTAGAAAACCGAACTTGCGCTTATTCCAGAAGCTACTCGACTGGGCCGATGGCTCTGTAAAACTGATAACCATAGCAGCCGACCTGGAAGGCGCCCTGGAACTGGCCCGATATGCCGTCGGTGCAGGTATATCAGTTTCGCTTGGCCACCAAATGGCAGACGAAGACGACCTGGATAGATTGGTCCAGGCGGGTGCAGTTGCAATCACGCACCTGGGTAACGGCGTGCCGGCAATGCTGCCCAGACACCACAATCCGGTCTGGGCGGGCCTGGCTGAAGACAGGCTGGCCGCGATGATCATAACCGACAGTCATCACCTGCCTGCCTCTGTGGTCAAAACGATTATTAGAGCGAAAGGGCCGGAAAGTTGCGCGGTGGTAAGCGATGCCTCGCCGCTTGCGGGCCTGGCGCCGGGCAGTTACCCGGCTCCGGGTTTGCCCGGCCGCAGGGCGATACTGACCGATAGCGGACAGTTGTACGAGCCGGCATCAGGATACCTTATCGGCTCTTCAGCCACGATGCTACAGTGTATGAATTGGCTGGCGTCACTTAACATATTGCCGATTGAGGACTGCCGATTTCCGATTGAGAATCCCAAATCGAAAATCGAAAATCGAAAATCGAAAATCACTTCCTTGCTGGCTGCTATGGGCTTCTACAATCCCTTGCGAATAATTGGCCTGGCCGCCGAAGATGTGACGCCGGGCCCAGCTATCTGCTTTGACGAAGATCGGCAGGTTCTTTATCTGCAGGCGTCGAACAACCAAGAGTGTCGAATAGCCAACAAGGAACGTTGAAGTTTGAAATTCTTGATTCAATGTTCGATATTCGTTATTCCCCGTTGGGCAGCATTGGCTCAACACGCTTGACAAACTGTATGGCAACGCCCCACGGGTCGCGGAGAATGGCTATCTCGTCACCAGCCGGCGTTGTGGATACTTCCCCAACGGGCGTGGCACCGGCGGCTATTAGCTTATCTCGTATGCCCTTCACATCGTCTACCATAAAAGCAACGTGGAACAAGAGCGGGTCCATAGACGCATAATCGGGCACAGCATCAGGCGGATTGTGGTATATCTCCAGCATCATATTTGCCCCAGCATCGCAAATGAAATGCGCGTTGACCGGAGCGGGCCCTTTTTTGACGACCTTCATTTGCAGGTTCTTGCAGTACCACTCCGCCATACTGACGGGGTCCTTGACGTTTATGGCAACGTGCTCAAGACGTATCGCCGCTTTCTTTTTGGTCTGCCCAGACACGCCGGCAAAAACTCCTTTCTCCGTTTTCCCGATTGAATTTTCGCACCCACCGAACATCGTCAGCGCCGAGAATACAACGGGTAAAATACCGAATATGGGTTTGCCACCCATCGCAGTACCCTTTCAAAGGGAACTCAAAGCGGAAAAGTGAAAACGTAAAGCTAAGGAATTCAACAGTTTTTACTTTTGCGCTTTACGCTTTAAGCTTTCTATACTTTGAGTTCTGTGCCTTTGTGCCTCATTAACGAACAGCCTTTACGCCCCCGCCAGCCAACGCCCTTTTTGCCTCAGCCTCAACTGCCTTTTGGTTAATCATAGTGATATCGCCGGGCGTTTCTTGAACCAGAATGCCGTGAGCGGCACCCCAATTGACGGCCGTTTCCAGGTCTTTGCCCTTCAGCAAGGCGGCCAAGACGCCCGAGGCAAACGAGTCGCCGCCGCCGGTCCTATCTCTGATGGGAACGTTCTCTCGGACAGGCGCTTCATAAAAAATGGCCTTTCGAGCATCATATAATACAGCCCCCCAGCTAATTAGGTCTGCGTTATGGGCGCCTCGCCATTGAGTCCCGATCAAGCTCAGATTGGGCAAATCCTTGGCCACCTGGCGCACGGTTTCTTTGTACGCCTCGGCCCATTCGCTGTATGGGGCGTTTTTCTTAACCTTGGTTTCGTAGCCCAGAGCATCGGACAAATCAGAGTCGTTCCCCACCAGCATACCCAAATACGGGGCGAGCTTCTTGTTTATGGCCCTGGCTTTTTTCTTATCCGGCTCAACCTTCGCCCGGTAGTTCAGGTCAGCACAAACGAAAGTGCCGTACTCCGCCGCCTTCTGCGCGGCTTCCACAGCAACGTCGGCGGTTTTAGGTCCTATAAGAGTAAAGATTCCGCCCGTATTGAAGACCCGGACGCCCTCCTTGCCTAATATCTGGTCAAAGTCAAAATCGCCCGGTTTTAACAGCCGCGCGGCGGTGTTGCCGCGGTAGTAGGTCGTATCTGATGGCAGAACGCCGCTACCATTGTATGTGAAGTTGAAACCGTTACAGATGGTTCCCTTCCCATCTGTGGAATACTTGGTGCCATCGGAGTTTGTATTCCACCAGATTATTTTGCCCGTATCAACGCCGGCCTCCCGCATCTGATTTCTGATGTTTTCGCCGATCGGATCGCTTACCAGAGCTGTCAAGGCCGCTGTTCTTAGCCCGAACGTATAGGCCAATCCGCAGGCAACGTTGGTTTCTCCGCCGCCTTGCGAGACCCTGATGTTATCTCTGACCCTGGCGGTAGGAACGTCTCTGGGGTCAAGTCTGAGCATGACTTCACCCAAAGATACCGCATCGTACCTGCACTTATCTGCCGATTTGATCGACTGGAAATCTACTACCTTCGCCATATTCACCTCCCGTTCACAAAAACTCCGGCCAATTGTCGATTTTCAATTTACAATTGTCAATTGCTAATTGCAAATCACGAAGGGGGCGGAATTATCGTTACCGTGCCTTTGGTTAGTGCCTTTACTCTACGGAATAAAAGGTTGCACATAGTTAAGGAGACCGGCCATGTTGACAGGCAAATATAAAACGGCAAATGCGAGATTCTCGCACGTAGGCATTGCGATAGCTTTATTGCTGCCTCTGTTAGCCGAACCAGCCTTGGCACAAAGAAGGAGCAACAAGGCTGACGGTGGTAATCGAACGAGCCAGCCGGCTGCGAGTCGGCCAGCTTCACCCAGTCCCAGCCAATCGCCCAGCGTTAGTAGAGCGCCCAGTAGCGTTGCTGCTCCCGCAAGACCTACCCAGCCACCGAGCGTAACAAGCAGCCCGATTTCTTTAAGCCCAAGGGCGACCATCACCTCCGGTATCGGCGCCCCTTCCAGCAGTTTCTTTGCTAACCGTTCGGCAAAGCTCGGGGCAGGACCAGGGGCGGCCCAGGCTGGTTCGGCCATAGCAAAGCCCCCTATCCCCGCTTCCGTTGGGACCGGAAGCTTTATAGGCGTTAATGCGCCCCCGGCTGCCGCTAGTTCCGCCCTTCAGAACAGCACCGCGACAGGAGTTGGGAGCGGAGCGACATCTCTCGCTCCAACCTCAAGCGGGCAGATAAGCACAGGGAGAACCCCTCCGCTGAGTAGCTTTTTCAGCAGAAAAACGCCATCGCCAACAAGTACGCAAACAACAGGAACACCAAAGTCACCTATCCGTTTAAGTACAAATCCTTCAACTTCACTCAGGACAGATGCAACCAGCAGCGTAGGGAATTTAATCGGGGCACAGAACCCGGCAGCGGGCACGCAGAAACCTGCATCCCCTTCGGGTTCGGCCTTAGCCCGTCAGCCGTCGCCAAGTCCAACTGGGCCTGCCGGTGCGGAAAAATCGCCGCGGATCGGCGCGCTAGGCACGGCAAGCCCACTCGGTCTTTTTTCCAGAAGCCGTAATAACAAGGATGGAGCGTTCAATTCTCTTGAGCGAAGCGAAAGACTTGGCCTCGGTAAGAGAGATTCTTCGGCTGCGCCTCAGAATGACATAGCGCCGCCCAAACAAGACAGGGCGGCAAATGCCGCTGAGAGCCAGCAGGCAGCCAATCCGGTTAAGACACCAAAGCTGTTTGGTTCCCGCGAAGCAGGGTCCTCCGGTCTGGCTGGCAGGATCTCCAGGAAAGCTGAGCCGGCGCAACGTCAGCCTGATAATCCGCCTCCTGCGGAAACCCGGGAGCAGCAGAATAAAGGACCAAGAATCGCCCCCGAAACAGCCGATGGCCCGCGACCGAAAAAAATTGGCCCGCACGACCAGACAATCACCCCAAATAATGTTCGTGACCGAGGTGAAATCGGCGTATATCGCTCCGCCAGATATGGCTCCTGGGGTGTGCTATATCACGACCGTCCATATTTAGCAGAACCCAGACACCATTATGTGCACGTATATCGAGACTGGCACGACCGTATATGCCACAGAATAATATGGCCGAGATTTCACTTCACTGTCGGCTATCACTGGGGCCCGTCCTGGACGGTGCGGCATGTGTATCCGTACTACCTCCGCAAGTACGTTTTCGTCAGCCTGGGCGGCTACTGGCCGATAGAGTACGGATACACTCGCTACTATTGGTACGGCTGTCATCCGTACTATTGGTGTGGTTATTATCCCGTCGCCCAGGAAGTGCAAGGCGACACCTACAACTACTATACATACAACTACTACTATGAAGATGATGGCGCGGTACAGCCTTCAGCGTACAGCGTAGAGCGTGTAGGCTATCCGCTGAACGCTGAACGCTCTACGCCGTCTGTTCAGCAGGCAGCCGAACCGAGTCCGCCAACTGTGGCCGACAACTATTTCGAGGAGGCAGTAAAAGCATTCGGGGCCGGCAACTACAACGCGGCTGTTGAAAATTTCGCCTGTGCTATGGAGTATGCACCTGAGGATATGGTGCTGCCCTTTGCTTATGCTCAGGCGCTTCTTGCCAACGAGCAATATACCGAGGCAGCGAACGTTCTGCGGTCCGCTCTGGAAAAGATTTCTCCCGAAAAGGAAGGAATCTTCTTTGCCCGAGGTCTGTATCCGGATGACGATCTCCTCTCCCAGCAGATTGACCGCCTGGCCGAAAAAGCTACAGCTTACAGTTTCGATGCGGACCTGCAGCTTCTCTGGGGCTATCAACTGCTCGGCATCGGCGAATTTGATGAGGCTCTTGAACCGCTGAGCCGAGCCATGCAGGATTTGCAGAATGCAACTGCTGCCAAAGTGCTGCTCGATCTGGCGGAAAAAATCAAAGTCGGGTCAACAACCCCGCAATAAATTGCGGGGCTAAATATTTTTCACCACGTTTTACGTGGAGTTGCCGGGTCTTGAAAGCCTCGCGGTTTTACGGTATAATTTCGAGTATGGATAAGCGGCTTCGCAACGCCCTGAAAGGCCTGGCAGACCCGGATGTGGAACATCGCCGGCGGGCGATGGAGCCTTTTGTGCGAGCCACATTTGGAATCTTCATCAGGTGTTTGTATCGTTACCTCGGTAACGAAGTCGAGTGCGAGGACGTATTGGAAGATGTTTACGCAGATATATGGCAAGACCCAGGTCACTTGCGCAACATTAATAGCGAAAAAGAGCTTCTGAGAAATGTATATCTGTACTATATGCGCAAGCACCTGCGGGAAGTGTACAGGAGGATAAATCGAAATTCGTATTTGTCACAACAGGACTTGATGAATCTTGTCGCCCCGGATTTGAGTATTCCGGAGATGATGTCTCAGGCGGAGCTTGGGCAGGTTCTTCGCCGGATGCTGGGCCGGCTAAAGGCACGAGAGCGAAGGGCTATAGAACTCTGGATGCAGGGAATGTCGAACCGGGCGATTGCCAACGAGCTTAAAACCACGGTCGGGGCAGTCAAAATGCTGGAGTTTCGGACCATACTCAAGCTCAAAAAGATGCTATCCGACTGCTGTCGCGAGGATTGATTATTCAGTAGGAGCAACGAACAATGCCACAAACAAACCGAGAAATTCAAGAATTGTTAATCGATTACGCAGGAGCGCTACGAGATGGCTGTATGCCGGATTTTCTCAAGTCGCTGACCCGTGAGGAAGCAGACAGGATCGCATCCTCGGCGGAGTTTTGGCAGGCTACCGAGGTCACCCGGATTCTCAATAGCGTCGGGTTCGCCGACAAGGCTGTTACGCCCGATGTGGGCCTATTTATCTCCCGTGTCAACGCCGCGATTGCGTGTCGCTTGAAAAAAGCCAGGGCATCGTCGCCGGTAAAACGCAACGCCGACAGGAGTCGGGGTCCAAAACCCTCAACGCAGGCTAAAACCTGGGCCGAGGACCTGCTATGATCTTGGATTGCTACCAGTGTTCCTCATGCTATTTCCAAGACAAGGAGCCTTCATCACGGATAGACCCTGCGACCATACAGCCCCGCCAAAACAGAGTCACTTTCTCCAACGTGCTGGTTGCCTTCCTATGTGTCGAGTTGTATGACGGGCGAGAAGAGTTGCAGGAGGCTGTCCAGGAGCTTGCATATCTTTCAGTTATGATAGGTAAAAGACCGATCGTGTTGTGTCCGAATGTACATCTATCAATTGATAGTGCACCCGAAAAGCAAGCCGTCGGCCTCATTATCGAATTGGAAAAAGCATTGAAAGCCGAGCACTATGATGTGCACCGCCTCTCGTTCGGCTACCACAAACAGTTCGGGCTGGACTGCAACGGCAACGTAGGCAGCGTCGTTGGCAGAAGGTTCTATGGTTCTGCCGAGAAGCAGTTTCAGAGGCTTTTAACTCGACTTGGCGTCTGTCCGCCGGATTCGCTTCCCAAAGACCTGCCACCTTGGGCAAAGATCTTAACCGAACGCCAGTTGAAAGTTTTGGGCAGCCGAAGAGAAACCTACAATGTTGCCAAGAAAATGCTCCAGGAACAGCTTGACGCCACAGGCTACGGCGAACTGTGGACGTGTATGCTGTTTGAAGGAGAGAGGCAGCCTATGGAGGACTATCTTGGCACACTGTATGAAATTATAGAAGACTACCCGGATGTGAAAATTCACCGCGCAATGAATCTGAGCGTGCCGGCTTTCTCCAATGCCGCCCACCATCTTTTTCGCAAATACCCCGAGGCAATCGAATCGGGCAGACTGCGCATATACAACAGTAAAGTGTCGGACCTGGAGTTCCTGTTAACCGGGACCGCAGTTCTTCTTGCCTTCGCTCACATGCCTCGAAAAGCTGGATCGCACGCAGGAGAAATATCGTTCGGCATCTACTGCAAAGATGAAGACTTTGCCAAGAACCTGATTCAATGGTACCAGACCTTTCTTGTAGATGCGAGATTCGGATGGATCCGTACTGAGTCTGAATTAGATGCGACGATCAACGAATTGCAAGAGGAAGTGTTCCAGGATAGACCCGAGGCATAGCGTTCAGCGTACAGCGTGGAGCGTATAGACTATCCGCTAAACGCTGAACGCTCAACGCTGTCTTTATATCGAGAATCGAGGCGTGGATACGGTTTTATCTGGGGCTGCTATTGCTGTCTACGTGGTTCTGCTGGTGTTTGTCGCTCTCCGCGCACGGGCAGCCCGCGAGTTTGAAGACTTCTCCGTAGCCAAGCGGGAGCTGCCATTGGCGCTGATATTTGGCAGTATCGCTGCGGACTACATAGGGCCAGGTTTTTCGATCGGCTTTGTCGGAAGGGGATTCAAAAGTGGTTTTCTTTTTCTGGCGGTTGGATTGGCTTACGCCGTCCAGAACATCTTTGTCGGGTTGCTTGTCGCCCCGAAACTAAGGCAGTTGAAAGACTGCTACACATTAGGAGACGCTATCGGGCAGAAGTACGACCGCAAGTGCCAGATTCTTGCCGGCGTTATATCCGTGGCCCTATGTACGTCGTTCTCGGCAGTAATGATTAGCGCCGGCAGCGTGGTCCTGAACGACATATTTGGACTGCCGCGATGGCTGTCTGTAAGTGTAATTGCGGTCGTCACGGCTTCGTACACGACATTTGGAGGATTGCGGGCAAGCGTCGTTACCGATGCCTTTCATTTCGTGCTGTTTGCCTTACTTCTGCCTGTGACCTTGTTATATGCGCTGCTATTCCATTTCCAGGGCGGAGCGGCATCTTTTTTCCAGCAGGCGTTTGCTGCGACAGCAGATGGATTCGGTTCGACGCCCACTATACAGATAATCGGTTTTGTTGCAGCATTTCTGCTCGGCGAGACGCTCATACCGCCTTATGCAAATCTCGCCCTTGCCTCCAAGACAACCAAGGTCTCACGCAACGGTTTTATCCTGGCGGGCATATTCAGCACTCTGTGGTTCACCGTGATGGTAGCGATGGGGATCGTTGCCAGGACCGTTGTTGCCAGCGATACCAAGCAAGACTACGTGCTTCTAAGTTTTGTCGGATCAATAATGCCCCACGCCGGGTATGCCCTCTTGTTGGTGGCGCTGGTTTCGATAGTGCTATCGAGCCTTGATTCGCTGCTCAACGCTGGGGCGGTGGTGTTCACGCAAGACATCATTCGGAGGTTTTCGATGTTACCGGACGCCCTTGCGCTCAAGGCCGGGCGCTACTCGACGATTATTATCGCCGCTGTTGCGGCGGCGGCGGCGGTGTTTGTGCCAAGCGTGATAGAGGGCTTGTTAGCCTGTTACAGTATCTGGGCTCCTGCGATTCTGCCGGCTCTTATCTTCGGCTTATGGCTGAAGGCTCCTCGTCCCCTTGCCGGAATCTTATCTATGTGTACCGGCACGCTTGTCGCAGTGACATTTCAGTTTGTCTTACCCACAGTGATTAAGGTCCCCGCCATTATTCCGGCTCTCGGCTCGGCACTATTGGCATATCTTTTTGGACACTGCCTGGGTAAAACAAACTCTGGAAGGTAAAGGATGAAAGTATTTATTCTGGTCCTGGTGGTAATTTCAGCGTTGACCGTTATCGGCAGCAGCGTCTGGGTGGCGGCTGCACTGATCCATGCAATTTGCCCGCCACACGCTGCCCGACCGGAACTCGATGCGCGGAATCCACCAGATGATATATCCGGTAGCTAAATTACTCAAAGATACGCTGCTGCTTATCTACCACGGTTGGCGTTTTCGGTCTTAAAAAGCCGAAGCTGGCGGGTAGTTTCCTCGGTCCTTACGCCGCGGTAAGTTGTCAAAATGTAGCTGAAATTCCTTACTGAACGAGGCTTCAACTCCGATGTGAACTTGACCGTGTCTAGGTCCACTTTTTCAAACTTATCGAAATCGCCGCTCTCCTTCAGCGTCCAAGAGGGACTGTCAAAATTACGCTGAATCTCCACCTTGACGCCAATATCGCGCGTGTTCTTAACCTCCACCTTGACCGTGGTAATCTCGTCCCAGCCGGAGATGTTGCGGTTCCTATCAAAGCGGTAGTTGGCCGTCTTATAGTCCATCAGCGTCGGCTCAACAACAACATTAGCTACCGGACCAAGATTAAGCTCAACGTCCTCATCCACGGGAATGTACTTGAAATCAGATTGGCCCGTGTAAGATAAATGCCCCTTATCTTCAGCGGTTCTATAAACCTTCAATGTCCCGCCAGGTATAGGCGTCTCGCCTAACTTGTGCTCCTTGTCGTTCTTGAAACTGAGAAACCGGAAGACATTGTTGCCATATCTTTCCTCTTCATACTTATACAGATTCGCCACCGGCACATCTTCCACATCGAAACTAATCAGCCTCTTCGACCAGCCGGTAGGAATCGTCTCCGTGCCCTCGATTGTGTACAGAAAATACTCACTAAGACCTTCCTTTGCTATCTCTTTAGGCCGCACGGGCCGGCCAGCAGCCACCACTTCTACCGTCAACATCAGAGTCTTTGCTTCCATTGCTCGCGCTGCGGGGAACTTATCCATGTCAACCGGCTCGCCTGGTCTGCCGTAAGGATATTGTCTGCGGGCAAGCTCAGCAATTTCATCGAGTATGTGGACTTTGCCAACAATAAGCCGGGTCTGGGCATTTTCATAATCTTCGCCGCTATTGTTGGTGACCCTGACGTAGCCCTGCAGACGCATCGCCTTTTCATCCGGCGAGAGTGTCCCCATATAAAACGCCCGCCACGTTAGGCCGCTTGTAAGATACGTAATCTCTACCGGCACTTTGCCACTTAATTTGCTTTCAATGTTCCATAACCCTAAATTCTGCATCCTCGGCGGATAAACCAGCTCAGCAATGTCGATTTTGTCCGCACTAGCTTTGGGCAGCATTTCCAGACTGGTAGGATCAATCAAGGTATTTGCCCAGGCAAACTGTAAGGCGTTTTTGCCCTGCTTTAAGGTCAACGCCCTGCTTTCCCGTACCAGCGTCATATCCGCAGAGTTGTAAATCGTAAGCTGAACCGTATCACGTGATGGAAGCGTCACCAAATCAACCTTCGCCAGGCAAATTCCGCTGCCGACAAACAGCACCATTGCCACCAACATCACTCTTTTATGGCTCATAACTGAGTCTCCTAAGAATCAGGTCGGTAGGGTATGCAGGTTTCTGCACACCGATCTGCTGGTATAGACGCCCGTCGCAGCCTGCCGGTTGACAGCCAAAAGTAAATTTTCCGTAAAATACGGTGCCGGCTACGGCTGCGACAACAATGAAGGTACGCTATTCCAAGAGTTAGTGACTGATGTAGCTTCTGAGTCACATACCTGGCAGAGCTGCAGGCCGCTTCCCTGGGACGTATAGAAAATCCGCCCATTCGAGACGACCGCTCCTACGCACTCCCGTACATCCACGCATGGCCCGGAGGACACAAACTTATTGCCGTTCGATGTGTCGATCATATCCATGTTGGCGCCGAGCAGATAGGGCTCCGACAAGGTGAATCGTGTGCAGGCATAACCATAGTCGAATATAGATAAGATTTTGCCGGTAGCCTTATCTATTAGATAACTGGGCTTGCCGGTGGAGGCGTGAGTGAACAGGAAATTCTTGCCCACTGTGATTACATTGACCGCCTTGGCGACCGGTTCGGATTGCCAGATTAAAGAGCCATCTTTCGCATCCAGGCACCATACATAGCGGTTCTGTGTTTTCTCGTTCGGTGGGTTATAGCCGCCCAGGTACAGACGCCCATTCTCTGCGGAGATTGTGGTGCCGGCGGTAACATAATATTGGGTCGTCAGCCAGATGACTCGACCGGTTGCCGGCTCAATCGCTGCGGTAAGACCGCGTGGTTTCGGCTGCCCCTCTTTGGTCCGTCCCGCATAGCCGAAGAAGCAGGAGTAATAAAGCGTGTCGTCCGTCAAGCACAAACCGGCGTCGTTTCCGCCGCCGCCGAACTGCGAAAAATCTATTGTCCAAACCTCGTTGCCCGTATCTATGTCCCACGCCCGCACCAGCGGTTTGTGGTCTTTGGGATAATAAGGATTATCGTGGCCGTAAATCCAGCTCATTATCTCAGCCCCATCCGGTGCTTTTATGGGTTCGCCCTTCTGTAGGTATGCTTTTTCTGTCCCCTGCGGTGCGTAGATTCCGCCGCCAAAGATATAGATGGCAAGGTTCTTGCACACGATTGGAGGTTGCTGGCGGCTCCAACTCGGTGAGCCAGTAAAAGGCGCCTCCCAAAGCAAGTTTCCCGTGGCGGCGTCCAGGCAGCGCATAAAGGATTTCTTCATTCCCGCCTGGGGGACAAGCAGACGCTCGTTGTGATAAATCGGGCAGGTAAAAGAGATGTGCACGCCCGGCCAATATCGCCGCCATAATAGGCGGCCTGTTTCCTGCTCGACGGCAAAAATCTGGCCTTCCGCAGTGTGCGTGTACATCCGTCCGCCGCCGCAGACCGGAAGGTGCTTGAAGGTTCCTTCGTACCGTCGAATCCATTTGATCTTAAAAGGCGGGCTTATACCCTGGTCGTTTGAATTTGTGCTTGCCAGGTTGCCATAATTGGTAAACCAATCGTATCCCGAGTCGGTGAATTTGCCGGTCAGCGGACTGCGAATCTTGTGCAGTTGAAGATCCTCTGTCGGCAGCAGCGCATTGCCCTTTGGTCCCAGAACGTATAGATAGCCATCTTCGCAGCCAAAATAGATTCGGCCGTCACACACGGCAGCCGGCGCGGAGATGGCTTTGCCAAGAGCAGTCCTAAATGACCACGCCTCACCGCTGCCGGATAGCGGCACAATGTAAAGGCTGCCGTCCAGGCCGCCATATACTGCGCTGTCACGTAGAAGAATGGGCGAGGCGATGGAGGGATAGCCGCCCAGGTATTGCGTCTCCTTGCCGGACGAATGTCGGCAGAAACCAAAGCCCTCTTCGGGCCGGCACCGATAAACATCCTGTCCGCGAACACTCACCGAGCAGAAGCTCAATAGGTCTGGCCGATTTATCTCCGTTTGCGTGCCGGCGACGTAATCGGTCTGGGTTTTATTGTCCAGCAGCCGAACTACTTCCACTCGTCCGGTGTTGTCCCGCCGATGCCACTGGCGGTAGATTGCACCATCCTGGCCCACGGTCAAGCCAAAGGTGGCGGGTGCCTCTGAACCGGCATACGGCGGCACAGAAGCCGTGCCGCGAAGCTGGGCGGCGCTTCCGGTATCTTCCAGGCAGACAGCCGAGCCGCCGGCAGGAATTATAAGCATTTTGCCGTCCACCGCGATATCGGCTGAGCAACAGAATTGATCTTGCCAGGTCACGCGCCCTTTTTTGAACTGGCACCAATCTTCGCCGCTCCAGCGATTGCCGGTGAAGGCGAGGACCTCCCTGACGAAATCCCATATCCAGCAAATTGTCCCATCCGGCTCAAGGGCATAGACCTTTGAGCCGAGCGTCGCAAAATACACGCGGCCATTAGCTACTACAGGGCTGCCAAATATGGGCTCACCACAGACAATTTCTTTGACTACACTTCCGCCGGCCGCATCAAGTACGTAATATGAACCAGACATCGTGCCGAAGTGCAGGTAGCACCCTGCAATTGCCGGCGAGGATATGTTGTTACAGTTCGCTTTACCGCCTGGACTCTCAAACTTCCATAGCGCATCCAGCGTTGCCGCATCGATGCAAAATGCCGCCCCTGCACCATCGACAACATAAATACGTCCGTCCGCCACGACCGGCGCGGTAAAAATAGCGTCCGTCAATGGCACCGCACCAACCAATCTGAGGGGCAGCGTCACACTTCTATCGGGCACATTGCCTGAATGTTGACAATCATATTTGAACTGTAGCCAGTGCTCACCGGCGGTTACAGGCATTACTACAATTAAGCAAAAAATTATCAACAATCCAATCTTACGTTGCCCAGGCCTCATAGTGGTCATGCTCCCTCTTTCGGTTTCGACGCCCGGCGATCATCGATCTTGGTTTGGGCGTCTATTTTATTGTCCTGAAGGATAACCTGCCCAACATTTTCCTCTATCAGAATGCCCACAGTCTGCGTCTTCGCTGAGTCGCTCCGAGTATCACGGATGGTGTTGTTCTGAAAGACCAAGTCATTCGTTTGGCCTCTAATGCGAATGCCTGCTGCTTTTCCGCCGGCGCCATTATTTTCAATGATGTTTTCTTCCAGGCGGTTGCGGTGTGCGGCCATCCCTAAAGACTCGTTACGAAAAGAGACTCCATCCTGGCGGTTCAAGCGGATAATGTTACGGGCAAATATGTTGTCGGAATCCTTATGCCCGATTGAAATGCCGAATTGCCCGTTTCCCTCCAGAGTATTGTCTTGGAACAATCCGTGCCGAACGCGCCAGCACAAAAAAAGCCCGTCCGTTCCATTATGACGGGCAATACAGCCGCGGACGACGGGACGCTGCGAGCCGCTGCCCGGATGGATTCCTAAAGCAGCGTTGTCTTCGCAAACGCAATCAACCACGGTGACATCGTTGGACTGCTGGAAGCTAATCCCATCGCCATTGTAATTGCGAACTACACAGCCTTGAATGACAGTACCGAAGGCTCTATACAGAAAGATTCCCGCCCCCCGGCAGCCATTCAGATTCGCGTTAGACTGCTTGTTCCCGTCGATCACGAGGTTTTCGATCCGTACCCCTTCGCTGTCGTAGGCGCTAACGACAGGGAAAACGGTTGCCGCTTTAGCATTATTGGCGACCATGCAATCGGCCATAAGCGGCTTGTCGATGGAAAAAGTATTGCCATTGCGCCCGGTGATGCGGGCGACGGTCGTATGAAATCCGCCCGCCTGGTCGTCCCAGACTGCGACTCCATTCCCTACTGCGAAGCTGGCTGGATCTGCCACAGTAATTTGTTGCTCACCGAAATCGCCATCAAGAACCAAAATAGATACGGCACCATCGGCCTTGCGCAAAATGGTTTTGCCTTTTTCGCCCCGGATGGCGACGTTGGAGCGCAAGTGCAGTGAATCGTGCATCAGGTATTGTCCCTCGCCGATTTCAACTGTGCCGCCTCCCAGGCCCGCGATGTAGTCAACCGCTGCCTGCAATACCCGGTTGTCACTTCCAATAAGAGCCGCGTTCTCCAGGCCGACGGTGATAGTGGGCAACTCTTTCATCTGCGAGTGCATGGCTCGCGGCAACTGCTGCTCCTGCGGCTTGGGCGAAAAATCCTGCTGCACTGCGGACCCCGATGAGGCGCCCGCGCCACTGAGAACCAGAGCAGCGATAAAAAGCAGTAGCAAAACATTTATCTTCATAAGCAACTCCTGGCACACCTTCACCATTATTGGCAAAAAGATATCACAACAGTTGGCTTTCGATCTGCTTTAGAACTCGCATCGAATCTTCCGCAATTGTCTTTCCGCCGGGCGAAAAATCAAATACCTCCAGAGAAATCCATTTGTCGTATTTTAGATCCTTCAGCGTTTGAAAAGCCTGCACATAGTCGCGCACGGCTGTTCCTGTGCCCAGGTGTCTGCCATCCATTTCTTGCACATGGATGTGATGAATGTACTGAAAATACTTCTTCACTAAAGCATCGAATGACTCCGTTTCATCGCCGGTATTATGAAAATCAAATATGATCGCAATGGCGGGATTATTTGCCTGTTTGGCCAAGTCTAATGCTTCTGCCAGCGTGTTAACGACGTCCGTTGCGCCCTTAGCCAATGGTTCTATGAGTATCTCAACGCCGCGTTGCTGTGCGTGGCCGGCAACCTTCGCCAGACCTTCAGCAAAATAATTCTTTGCCTCGCCAACAGAAATGCCAACTGTATTGCGTTGCTTAGGTGAGCCAAAAATCATATAGGGGCCGCCGAGGTCGGCGCAAAAATCAATCAGTTCGTGAAAGTAGGCGACGGTATTCTGGCGAACCGCAAAATCAGGCGTCGTAAAGTGCAATCCTTTTGGCGGCGGCGTTAACAACCAATGCAGTCCCACACATTCGATACCGGCATCCTGCATCACAGAAACCATTTCTCGACGCCTGGCTCCATTTAACTGGTGCACACCCTCTTTGACCAGCGTAAATGACGCGATCTCAATTCCCTTGTAACCGACATTACTAACGATTTGACATTGCTCCGGCCAGGTTAATTGGGGCATGCTCTCATTGCACATAGCATATTTGAAACTGGCCCAGTCCGAAGAAACATCCTTGTTTTTCCCTCGGCAGCCTAATGTCAACCCGCCCAATGCGGCAGCACACAAACCACCGCCCGTGGTTTTGATAAACTTGCGACGGTCAATAAAAGGCATGAGGTAATTGTAAATTGCCAATTGACAATTTTCAATCAGATGCGTCCGGTGCGTCAGCCCCGCCATTTGTCGGGGTCGTTTCTTGGTTATTCAACCCTGCTTTCTTCTCATCGGCCTTTTTGAGCTTTTCAAGCAGGTTCAACAGCCGGGTCGCGGCTTGATGGTTGTTATAGTCCAGCCGGGCATTCGCCAGCAACTTAGCTGATTCATCCAGCCTGCCCATGCCGAGCAGTTGATAGCCCAAGAGAAGCTGCAGGTCTGCATCAAGAGGATTTGACGCAGCCTTTTCCCCAAGATGCTTGACTTGCGCTCTCAGGGCATCTTCAGCAGGATATAGGCCGCGAGGATAAAAGACGCCCTCTTTCTCCGGCGGCGTTTTAGCCAAGACCTCGCGCAGAGCATCGGCGGCTTTTTCATATTCACCCTGGGCGAAAACCGCCTGCACATAGGCAAAAGGCAAAACAATATCGTCAGGTGCAAGCTCCATAGCAGCGCCAAATTTGGCGGCTGCGGCGGCATAACTGCCGCCTTCGAAGGCCTTGACCCCTTCCTCAAAATAGCTGTCCGCCTGAGTCTTCTCCTGCGGTCCAACAGGAGGGCTTTCCTGGAGTTTTTTGCCGGCCTGATCCATATCGTTCGCGTCAGGGGACTTTCCACGCGGAGCATTGTAATAGTAGTAATTATAGGTATCGCCGAGCTTAACATATTCGGGCGGACATGGCCCATACCATTCATAGGGATGCCACCCATACCAGTAGTATCGCCGGTATGTGTAGCAGGGCCAATAGCCGCCCAGGCTTATGAAGATGAATTTGCGGTGATAGTACGGCCAGAAAAAGCCGAACGTGCACTCCGGGCCGTAGTCGTAATATATCGGGCGGCAACAATCGGGCCAAGAAATCCAAGAGAATATCGGGCGCGACGGATAGTAATGGCGGTCGTAGTAGTAAAAGCTTCTGTCTCTATACGGGTACTCGAAGTGACCACCGTCCTTTCTGGAAATCCGGCCCTGGCTAAGAACCGGCCCCTCACCCGGCGGCAGACCTGGGCCGGCCTTACGGTCACGCCGGGCGTCTAAAGCCGCGCTGGCACGTCTGTCGTCTGTCTTCCGTCCCCCCTCACCAGGCGATAGGCCCCCGCTTTCGCGGGGGTTGACGGGAGACGAGGGACGAGTTCCGTATTCAGGACCGACTTTTCTGGATGTTCTCCCGGACGCACTGCTCGTCGTGGCGGAGCCTGCCGGAGCGCTGTCACTCTGGAAAAGCCCCTGGCTTCTACTGCCTAAGGTCCCGCTCCTTCCTGCTGTACTGCCAGACCTGCTGATGCTCGGCCTCGGATCAGACGGGACAGACCTTGCTGAATAAGACGGCTGAGTTCGGGGGGCAGGCGAAGGTGCTGAACTCGGTCTGCTTGGGGCAGATCTACTCGGAGCCAGCGTAGACTGCTTGCGACTGGTCCTTCCCCCCCACGCCGATGGGGCAACCAGAGCCACACAAAGCGCCACCCAAACCGCTTGCGGGCATTTTAGTCTTGATTCTTTCATAATAACTCGTCTCGGCGAAGGCCCGAGCCGGAGCGGGATAGGCCTTGCCAGACCCTTGTATTGTAGCAAAGCAATAGCAAAACCGCCAAATAAATCCGCCTCCGTTTGGCGGATAAATATTTAGCCCCGCAATTTATTGCGGGGTTTTTTCCTAAAATCTCCAGAGTAAACCCAGAGCGATAGCCTCGGCAGCCGAGGTGAGCTGGCACTCGATGTTGAGCGAACAGTTCTCCGCCAGGTCCACCTGCGCGCCAATGTATGCGCCAAGACTTGAATCTTCCTGCACGCTCCAGGAGTAATGCGAATTCAAAAGACCTCCTGTTCCTTCGTCTATTTCGCTGTACACATCATCCAAATCGCCATCGACAAAGTGGAAAAATGGGCCGCCGTAAATCGAAAGCTGATCGGTCAACCGATAGGTTGCACCCATAGCGATCTGGATTTCAGTGATATCCATTTCTACGGAGTCTGCCGCCGTCCAGTGCGGCGCCTTTAATTCCCCGTCGAATTCGGCCCAACTGGCTTGAAGCAGTGCGCCTAACTTGAGGTTGCCTTCTTCGTAAAATGTCGCCTTGACGCCGGCTCCAATAGCCATCTGGGCGCCACTATCGAAGCTCTCATGAACCTGCCAGATCGAATCGCCGAACTGGGCATCTGTTCCACCCAAACGCACAAATACGTCCCAGTTGTCGGCGATGCCATATCCGAGGTTGGCATATATTCTACTGCTCTGGAAATCCTTTAGTGTGAAGGATGTCGCTGCTCCTGCGTCGTTAAACAGGCCGTCCAGGTACTCGATCCATAAGCCATCCTTCAATTCAAGGTCCATCTGGCTGTAGGAGTAATCCGCCCCTATATGGAATTGCCCTTGTTTGACGCCGCTCGCTGGCGGTCCCATTAGGTCCAAGGCAAAACAAGCTGAACTGCCCAAGCCGAACACCAAAAGCACGAAAGTGGAATTTACGATTTTCGATTTAAGATTTTCAATTGGCAATCGGCAATGGTGAATTTTGAAGCCTGGCATGATCTTTCTCGTTTGCATCGTTGGTCTCCTTCGCGATTCAATTATGTTTAGCCGTCGCCGGTACGGCGACGGAATCAACCCGGCACGACAACGGACCCCGCAATAAACCTGTCCCCTCGGCCTTGCTCGGGGCAGGCCTGAGCCGGGTCGATGGATTGCGGGGCTAAATACTTAGCGGTGCACCGGTTTCTATTTAGACAAGGCATCCAACGATAGAAAAGTAACACCTTTTCGAAAGTTTTTTTGGCCGCTTCGGATGATAAGAGGTAGAGGTAGCGTGTAGGGTGCGATATTTCGCACCACTTCAATCCTCCAATACCTCAATAATGACGATGGCCGCGTGCGATGCGTAAAAGAAGAATTACAACCAAAACTCCCTGGGCAAAACCTTCCGCAAAATCACCAAAGACAATCCAGAAAAAACCGACACGATGATCCGGTGCTACACCAGCGAAGAGGGCAATTATACCAACGAGAGTAACGACTCCAGTTCCAACACCCAGGATCCAAATTAGGGGGCGGTAACGTTTGATGTCGGCAGCGAAGACAAAACACTCCAGCCCTACAAAAGCATACATGAGCATCATCCCCCGGGCCAAATACGTCACCAGAATCCCTATTGACATCCCAGGTTCTGCCTTATGGATAAGGAAGGCAACCCAAGATTGAGGCATCACAGCCGCAATGAAAGCGAATATTGTTGTGATGCCGATAAAACGCAATACCCATTTCAAGCCGGACTCTGCCGTCATAATACCACCTTGGCTTTGCGAAGTAAGGCCGTTCTATATCACCGAACTGGTTAAAAATTTATCCACCCTCTGCTTAGCGGATTTACCCACCTCGGGCGGACAAACAACGAACGCTAACGCACCGGCTGAGGCGCGACAAGACAGCGGTGTCTCAGTGAAGCGGCTTACTGGCCGCTTCGACTTCTGCTTCAAAACATTCAAGGTCTTCTTCAGATTCGCTCTGCAGACAATGCTTAATAACTGCAGTATGCATATGACTAACTGCTGAATTTGCTCTCATCTGCGGCAATAAGATTAACCGATTTGAGGGTGATCTTATTACAATATGGCTTCCATGTCGCTCTATTGTATAGCCATGCTTAAGAAAATACTCTATTACTTCTTTATACCTGATCTTTTTAGCCATGATGAATAATAGTCCTGTCTAGTTGGGATAACACTCGTTGCTTCGCTTCTCTCATGTAGGAGATCGCGCGTAGATTGACTCTGTTTTTGTTCGGGATCTTGATAGTTGTTGACTTGGCCGTCTTTCGGGGCTCGCGTCTTTTGTCAGCTTCAAAGTAAGCTTGAAAATACTGATAATAACCCCTATGTCTTTTCGCATCAAATAGCACAAGAAATACAGGTACTGGATCATAACGCCAAAGGCTATAATCTTTAATATTTATCCTAAAGCTATACAATCCACATAAAGGAGATTCTGGAAGTGAGTCACAAGCCTTCAGTTGAATATAAATTTGGCCATTCTCGACGCACCCCATATCGTCAAATGTAAACACTATCAAGTCATAACCATAGTCATAGAATATGCGTTCTGCTGTATGACCTGCACTTGCAATGAAGTTTTCAACATGAATAGAACTTTGATATGCGATGACGTGTTGTCTCGTACGACGTTTTCTCATGAGCATAGTTTTAATCATGGATATTCTTGTATGCTAACGCGGACCTCAGGGGCGGCCTTTCAGGCTATCCGTCTCCAGCCAGATATTAACTCCTTGGATTATTCTTTTCAATTCTATCAACAAGTTCTAATAAGCGATCTTTGACCTGCTTGTACTCTTCGAACACACGAGGCCTCTCTGACTTGCAGAACTCTACTACTTGCGAACTCATCGTGTGCTCTTTAGAAAAAGCTAGGATTAAATCAAGCAGCATTATCTTATAAAGAAGCCAGTCAGATCTTGATTGTAGAATTGCTATTTCTGACTCATTGATATCTTCTTTTGGCAAATCTGACCGCTCACGCAATTTCTTAATGAACTTTTGCCAGTTCTCGACAAAGCCTGGAGCCTGACCAAGAAGTGCCAAGGCTGCTACCGATAGTGCCCAAGGATCAGCCATTTTCCTTATCTCCACATAAAACCAACATAATAATATACAACACGTTCTGTCAGAAGTTTATATCCTTCCAGGCCTATCTGTGTGACACTTTCACTGCGTAGAGGTTCTTCATGGTCGTAATATAGAGCACGCCGTTAGCGGCGACGGGCGAGCCGACTATGGTGCTATCCAAATCAATCGAGCCTCCAGCCTTCGCAGCCGCTTCGGCGGAGTAGGCTATGACCTTCTTATCTTTGCCGGCAGCCAATATCCAGAAATCGCCCCGGCGTGTGCCAATATAAACTTTTCCGTCGGCCACAAGTGTCGATGCCCAAATCTCTCCTTTGGTTTCGTGCGTCCAGTAAGGCTTGCCAGTCTCGGCATCCACACAGTGGATTCTACCTGCGCAATCGGCGACAAAGACTAAGCCCTCGTAGATCGACGGCGTAGAACAGCAGTGGCGTTCCAACTGGTACGACCAAATCTCGCCGGTGGCGGTTATATCGCCGGTCTTTGTCGCATCGATGCACTTGAGCCAGGCCTGGTTTTTGCCCCACCAGATGTCACCTCCGCCGGTCACATACAGCCGATCTTTGTAAAACACCGGCATACTCTTGATATTACTCGGACTTTCCTGGCGGTTTCCAATATACTGGTGCACGTCTTCTTTGGGCGCTGTGGGGTCGCAATCGAACCGCCAGACTCTTTTCAGATTCTCCACCAGCCCCATCGGTGGCGCGGAGTTTATCGGCTCGAACGCATAGACCACGCCGTCACCGCCGCAGAAAAATACCAACCTCCGCCCGTTGACCTCACCAATCGCGGGCGACGACCACGTACAATGGAAAATTTTTGGCCCGATCTTCTCATCATCTTTGGCGATAAGCCGACCGGTTGTCTTGTCAAGCACTATCAGGCTTGGAGCATCAGGGACACGAACGCGCCGATGCGAACTATCCTTTCCACTGCTTGTGTTGACGTACAGGAACTGCCCGTCGATGAGGATCGAACTATGAGCTTCATCGTGCGGGGGCACGAGCTCTGTACGTATGTCATACAGCCAGATTATGTCCGCATCCTTCTCAGTCAACGCTGCCGGCTCGGCGCCTTCCGGAGTTGCATGGCGGGCTTCGTCCTGATACGGACCATCGTTACCGTTGGCCTGGCCCTGGAGATCAAGGCACATCACTTCGTTGCGGTTGCTTACGACATAGACCCGCTGCCCTTCAACGGTAGGCGCCGACACAATGCCGGCCCTGGGCCAATCCAGGTACGGATCAGGGCCCAACTTGGGCACAACCAGTTGCCAGCAAAGGCTTCCGTCTTTTTCATCCAGGCACAAGAGCACGCCGCGGTCTCCCTTGTGCCGGGCGTCTCTTGGATTATTGTTGTTTGTGCCGATCAGCACCCTGCCGCCCGCCGCCACAGGCGTGGCGTAGGTCTCGCTGCCTAACGGCGCGACCCACTTGATGTTCTTGCCGGTAGCCGGGTCGAAGGTATCGGCAAGGCCGGTCTCGCCCGATACCATATTTCGCGAATGTCTCTGACCCCACTGCGGCTGGTCATCTGCCCAAGCCGCGCAGGTAACAACTGCGATCCAGAAAAAGGTGCTGGTCAGCAGCATCCGAAGGGCATTTCTCCTGCTCATAAGGGTGAAAGACGGGATTTGAACCCGCGACCCCTGGATCCACAGTCCAGTGCTCTATCCAACTGAGCTACTTTCACCACAACTGTCCCGCCGCCGAAGAATGAATTCTATCAGGACTGCTCATTCGCGTCAATATCCGTCTCTGGCTATTGTGGGTCTTCGAATGAGGCGGGGGCAAGTCACAATCACTTAACAGACTTGTCCAACTGTTTATAGAATTCAAGGGCTCTCTGGATTTTCTGGATGAACTCCTGGTCTCTGGCAGCACGAGCGAGCTTCAGGGCCTTTTCCTCAGCCAAGACCGCATCGTGAAACCGCCGAGCCTCGGCGTAGCTGCCCCCAAGAAGGTGATGCAGTAAGGCCGATGTGTCGATGTCCGGCTTGAGCGAGACTGCCTTAGAGTAATACGCCAGGCTCTTTTCTGTCTGGCCTTGCAGCGCCCAGACCAGCGCAAGCTTATAGTGGGCCTGGGCGTCATTTGGCTCAATCCTTAGAACCTCGAACAAATACTTGATTGCTGCATCGGGCTTTTCTTGCAGCAGCATCGCCTCGGCAAGGTTGTAGTATGCGTTGGCGTAGTTCGGGTCGATGCGTATCACCTGCGAAAGATGCATGACGGCCTCGGCAGGCATATTCTTCAGCAGCAGAACAGATGCCAGGTCGGCGTGCGCTTTGGCGTGGTTGGGGTCAAGCTGCAAAACCTTAGAGAAATGCGTTACTGCCTCATCGAGCTTTCCCTCGTATATCATTGCCAAGCCGAGGTTGTAGCGGGCGTCAATGTGATTAGGATCAAGGCGGATTGCCTCCAGCAGATGGGGCGTTCCCTCCTTCAGCAGGCCTTTATTCTTCAGGGCGAACGCCAATGTGTGGTGCGCTTCAGCGTTCTTAGGGTTTAGCTCCAACGCCTTTTTACAAGCCTGCACAGCGCGGTCGAAATCTTTTGCCTTGACGAACTGGGCCGCGGCTCTGACAAAAGATAAATCGTCCACGAATTTTTCGCGGATTGTCTTTATGGCGTGAGGGTCGAGCTTGACGAACTCGGGGATGTTCGCCGCTCGGTCTGGGGTTGTAAAATGCGATAGCAGGACGGCGGGGCTGCTGCGGCCTTGTTCATCGATGTGGGTGAGGAAAAGCTGCGTATAGTCTGAATACGCCTTTGACGAGAACACCAGCCACTTGCCGTTGGGCGACCAACTGTGCCAGGAGTTCATCCGGCTTGTGTTGCACTCCAATCTTCTGGCCTGGCCTCCCTCGGCGGGAATGATGTACAGTTCACTGTCGGGCTGGAGCAGCATATAGCTTTTTGCTTTGCAGAAGACAATCCATTTGCCGTCGGGCGAGTATTTGGCGAAGAAGTTGCTCATACCGTTGTTGGACGCCCCCTCGAGGAGCTCGGGCGTGCCGCCTTTTCCTTCATTGAATGGAATCCTATATAGGTCGAATAGAAAGGTTTTACCCTCTTCGAGAAACTCTCTACATTCTTCAGCGGATAGAAGCACCTTGCCCTTATCACGGACGGTCTTGAGTATGTACGTTCTGGATTTGGCAAAGACAATACTCTTGCCGTCCGGACTCCACGAAGGATTGCTCTGAACGTACTGCGGGTCATCGGCGCCGGGCAACGCCTTGAAAGCACCCGTTTGCCTGTCGTATACGCACAAAATGCCCTGAATCGGAAAGAAAAGTTGAGAAAAAGCAAGGACTGGTCTTGGCACAAAGACAGACTTATCCTTCACGGTGCTGACGACGAACCTGCCGTCCGGAGAAATCTGGGAAAGCAGACCAAAGGTGTCTTCGCCGTCCTCCTTTCTGTAATCATTCCATGTGATGACGTCACTTGTGGCAAGTGTCATTTCTTCTGCAACCGGCGTAATGACGTACGAGCCTTTACTGTTGGCATAGTCCACATCCATCGCCAGGATTTTCCCATCCCGGGGAAAAGAGTGGCAGTTTCCGCAGACCGGCAAATTCTCAAGGACGACCGGCGGCTGCCGAGGCTGTGAAATCGTGCCGAACCGCCATCTGATGTGTGATGGGTCTTTGACGGCATTGATGAAAGGCAGGTCTACATCGCGGTAGAACAAAGGTGCGCCAACTTCATCCTTTGATGTTTTGATTGAAATTCGACCTGCTGAGATGACTCTGACAGGATTAGAGCGAGTGACGCCCAGAATGGTAACTTCTGCGCCTTTTTCCAGCGACTTTTTCTTTATGATTTCCCAATCCTCGGCGTCGGGCGTCCATTGGGCACAGTTACTCAGGAAGCTCATCTGTCCCTGGTCCTGGAATTTGACGGTGATCAGCCATGCTCCGGACTGCGGATTTGCGTCTTTCCAGCGAAACGTGGGCGGCACAATCTCCGGCGGGAAAAGCGTTTCGTTAAGGGGATAAGTGATGGTCAGGCTACTGTACGGGGTCTGCTCATTGTAGACTGCCAGCACATCCTCAATGCGGATGGAACCTCTGCGGAAGGTCATCAGCGCCGCGATGGCCACACCCAGTATTACGATGCACACGAGCAGATACTTAACGAACTTACGCATAACGTTATAAAGGGCGAAATTTCAATCCGCCAAGCCGTATGGCAGACCAAGGACATTCTACAGCAAGCCTCAGGATAAGTCAACCAAAGCCCGATGCACCGCTCGCTGTTGAGTTTTTACATCTTATTTACAAAACCGGTTATCGTTTGTCCGTTATATTTATAGTAGAGAAAATCGTAAACTGGCCAGAACAGAATTAAAGGAGACCAAAAGATGAAAATCATGAGAATGAAACTGACATTGTGTTTGGGCCTGTCAATAGTCACCACGGTATCGATTGCCGCGGGTATGACATTTTCTAACACGCCGGTGCTCGCAAATAAGCAGGAAGCCACACGGGCGGAGAATTACTCTTTGTCAGGGCCATACGCCTACAAAAACCTGGCTATCTTTCTCATTCACGCCAAAGACGTGAAAGAAGCGACGAAATTCATGACGCTTCAGGAGGCGCTAGAGCAGAAGAAGGCAACCGTCGGCGAGACAGGAACGGTCAACAACCTCGTCATCGAAAATGTAGCCGACGATGTGCATATCTACATCCAGTCCGGCGATATTGTGCGCGGAGGCAAGCAAGACCGCACGATCGGTAACGACTACATTATTGCTCCCAAATCAGGCAAAATTCCGCTAAGCTCCTTCTGCGTTGAAAGCGGCCGATGGCGTCAGAGGGGTGATGAAAAGGCGCACGAGTTTTCCGCCTCCACAAACGCGCTACCCTCGAAAGGATTGAAGGTCGCCGCCAGCTACAATCGTTCACAAGGCAACGTTTGGCAGGAAGTAGCCGATATGCAAAACAAGCTGAGCCAAAACCTCGGCAAATCGGTTAGAGCGCCACAGTCTGCATCCAGCCTGGAGCTGACGTTGGAGGATAAAGACGTCAAGAAAGCGGTGCAAGAATACACAGATGCCCTGACTCGCCTGGTCGATGGTAGAAACGATGTAGTGGGATTTGTTTCTGCCATCAATGGTAAGCTCAATACTGCCGATGTGTACGCTTCTGTTGACCTCTTTAAGAGACTCTGGCCCAAGCTGCTCCAGGCCTGCGCGGTAGAAGCCATCGCCGAACTTCAGGAAGCAAACGTGTTCACGCATCCCACGGCGGCCTCTGCGGCAGCTTTCCTGCAAGATGATGCCGAGGCGAGGACTCACGAAAAACAGATCGATGAGCAACTCAAGATCGTTACCCGGCAAAGCAAAGACAAAATAGTATTTGAGACGTACAGAACCGGCGAGAAAGAGGCGCTTCACAAGAGCTACATCCGCGCGGATTCAAGGCTGCTGCAGCAGCAGACTCGACCCGGGATGCAAAGTCAACAGACACGCTCTAACACTACGAATTCGATCCAGCAGCAGGAGCAGCAGCGGCAACCGCAGCCACAGCAACAGACGCCCGAAGAATGATGAAGGAATTTCTGCGGCAAAAGCACGTGTGTGAATTTCCAAAAGCATCGTTTGACGCGGAGCAACTGGCAAGTATAATGCAGTTATGCGAGCTTACACAACTTATGCCGACATCTTGCGGCCTTGCCAGAAGTCCAGCGCCGCGTTTTACGATGCCGCTTTAATCATCGGCGGTTCTTTGCTTGTAGGTTTGTCCGCCCAGATTGCGATTCCGCTGCCCTTTAGTCCTGTTCCAGTCACCGGACAAACTTTTGCGGTGATATTTCTCGGAGCACTGTTTGGTGCGCGGCGAGGATTTCTATGTATCCTTACATACATAGCGGAGGGGGCAGCGGGACTGCCGGTCTTTGCGCTTGGCCAGGCTGGGCCTGCGGTGCTGCTTGGACCGAGGGGTGGATATATTATCGGCTTCGCTGCCGCCGCCTACGTTACGGGGCTTTTAGCTGAAAAAGGTTGGGACCGGCGAGTTGCGACCACTATCTTGGCAATGATTTGCGGCAATATCACCATCTATACTTTCGGACTGCTCTGGCTGTGTTGCCTGATCGGTATCAATAAGACCGTATTAGCTGTCGGCTTGTACCCCTTTATTGTCGGCGACCTGCTGAAAACAATCGTAGCTGCAATTCTTCTGCCGGCGGGCTGGAAATTGCTCCCGCCATGGGCAAGCGGACTTGCCAGCCCGACCAAATAGCGCTTATCAAGACAATCAGTATCTTCTTTTTTGGGAGGCAAACCATGAAAAAGCACATTCTCGGCTCAATCATTCTGGCATCGTCTGTGCTGGCATCCACGCTTATCTTTGCCGGGCGATTACTACCCGCTGCGGAGCGTGAGCCGGGCAGGTCGCTGCTTGCCAGCGAGCGTGCCCGCGCTACCCAGCCGAAAAAAGCCGGCCAGTTGAACATCATTTGCTTCGGCGCACATCCGGACGACTGCGAGATCCGCGCCGGCGGCGTGGCAGCAATGTGGGCGGCAAAAGGCCACCGCGTAAAATTCGTCTCCACTACTAACGGCGACATCGGCCATTGGAAAGAGGCCGGCGGACCGCTCGCCCAGCGGCGAACCAAAGAGGTCCAAACCGCCGCGAAGATTCTCGGCATCGAGACAGAAGTGCTCGACAACCACGATGGCGAGCTGATGCCCACGCTGGAAAATCGAAAGACCATTGTGCGGCTCATCCGCCAGTGGAACGCCGATATCGTGATGACTCACCGGCCAAACGACTATCATCCTGACCACCGCTATACGGGCGTTCTGGTGCAGGATGCGGCGTTTATGGTGATCTGTCCATTTTTCTGCCCGGATGTGCCGCACTTAACCAGGAACCCGGTCTTTCTGTACTTCCCGGACAATTTTCAAAAGCCAAATCCATTCCAGGCAGACGTTGTCGTGGCAATCGACGAGGTAATTGACAAGAAACTTGACGCCCTGGTGGAACTTGAATCGCAGTTCGTCGAGGGCTGCGTGACCGGCAATGAGGGGCTGATACCGAAGAATGAACAAGAACGAGCGGCGGCTCACCAGAAAGTCCGCACCAGCTTTCGCAGCCGATTCGAATCGACCGCCAATCAGTGCCGCCAAAAGTTGATTGAGCTATACGGCCAAGAAAATGGCAAAAAAGTGCGCTGTGCCGAGGCGTTTGAACTGTGCGAATACGGCCGGCAGCCTTCAGCCGATGAACTGAAGCGGCTCTTTCCAATTTTCTAGCGCCAGCAGTAACACCGGCAGAGCCGGATGAGGACCGTTGCATTGGCTCACTATGGATACCTGGACCATACAGAAGCTGCTGAATTGGGTGACGGAATATCTTGGCACAAAGGGCATCGATTCGCCTCGGCTGAGCGCCGAACTTTTGCTCAGCCACGTCCTGGCAAAGAAGCGTATCGAACTTTATACGCAATTCGATCATCGCGTCGCCGAAGATCAATTAGCCCTGTTACGTGGCCTAGTGAAACGGGCCGGCCAGCACGAGCCTGTCCCGTACCTAGTTGGCAAAACTGAATTCTATTCGCTGGAACTGAATGTCACGCCCGATTGTATGATCCCACGCCCGGAGACAGAATTATTGGTCGAACGGGCTATAAAATTTTTGCAGGTGCGCAGCGGCCCTCAAATTGTTTGTGATTTATGCACGGGCTCCGGCTGCATTGCTATAGCGATCGTTAAAAACTGCCCGTCTGCCCGGATAATCGCAACCGACATATCCGATGAAGCGCTCAAGGTTGCCGCCCAAAACGTTCAGAAGCATCTGTTGGATGAACGAGTTGAGCTTTTGTGCGGCGACTTGTTTGAGCCTGTCACAGCCAGATTGCCCGGTGACAGGTTCGATCTGACTGTGTGCAATCCGCCATACGTAAGTGCTGCCGAACATGAATCGCTTGCCAGAAATGTGAGAGACTACGAGCCAAAGCTGGCACTATTTGCGGGACCGGATGGCCTTGATATTTTCCGGCGGGTGATTGAAGAAGCGGGCGGTTTTCTAAAGCCCGGCGGTGCGCTTATGCTGGAGATAGGGTTTTCGCAGGGCCGGGCAGTTAAAGAGCTGCTCGAACAGACAGGGACATTCGCCGAAATCAGAATCGAAAGGGACTTCCAAAACCACGACCGAATCGCAATTGCCAAAAAGATGTCACTGTGATGGGGACGACTCATTGGGCCTCGGGGCACCTTTGGCTTTCTTGCGAATCTGTTCAAGCTCATCGGCGAGTTTACCCACCTCAAGGCGTAGTCTTCGGCTCTCTGTGCTGGCTCGCAAAGCGTACCGGACCAGCAGGACAATTAGAACAACCGGCACGCCCAGAACAATAAGAATCACGAACAACTCGATCGGCCCTGGCGAGAGAAAAGACAGCACGCTGTTTGTCATTTTATCTTCCTTTCGTTACTTTGTTTTGGGTCCACCTTTTTCGACAGGAGCCAAGCGTCAACGTCCACCCGGTCGAAACTTATGTTCTTTTTGCTCAGCTTGATATAAGGCGGACAATCACCGCTGGCGATGTACTTGTAGATGGTCCGTTTGGAAACACACAAATAAGCAGCTAAATCTTCTATTGACATTAATTGCATAGCGACATCCTTCTCAATATGCAGTAATATGACACAATATTCGCTGAAATGCAACAAAATTCCAAAAAAAGTTGCCGGTTTTTTCAGAGGTGGCAGCATCAATACCACAACGCCCATGTGCGACATAGGGCTAACTATTTAGCCTGTGGTTTCACAGGAGGTCTTTAGCGCTTGACCATACGAGCCGCCGGACTTGCCAACATCTGTACGCTTGTAAATCTTTCCCAGATTAACAGCCCGCCTTTTCCCGTTAAGAGGCCAAAGAAGAAGTTGAAAGATTTTTTGGAAAAAATGTTAAAAAACGCTTGCATTTTGCGCAGGCGCGTGTACACTACCATCAAATAATAATATTGGCTTTTAGGGAGGAGTAGCCATGATAAAAAGCATGGTGGCTTTAGTGTTAGTGGGGACGGTTTTACTTTTTAACACGGTGGCTCAAGCAGGTTTGGTCAGCTTTAGTGCTGACGCTACCTCGTCGTGGTCTTATAGCGGCGCTGTGGTTTCACAAAATATCTCCACGACTTTTCCTCTGGAATTGACCATGAGCGCCCAGGCAAACTCGAAATTCACTATTACTACCACCACCACAAACGAGAGCAGCATTATCTGGGACCGCTACATCCTGACGCTTGACCCACAAGGCGATGCTACTTTTGCGCAGCAAGACGCCGGCAGCACAAAATTCAAAACTGTAGATTACGTCAGTCTTTACCGCATCGAGTTTCTGGCGCCGGATGAAGTGCTGCCCGGTCAGGTCGTGACGCTACAATTCGACATAAGCATCCCTGACGGCGTCCCATCCACATTTACCCTGACGCAGAATCCGATCCCTGAACCGGCTACGGCGGCGTTGCTTGGGCTTGGCGCTCTGCTGATTCTTGGCAGAAGAAAAAAATAACGTCGCCGGGCAAGAAATCGCTTAATAGGTTATAACGGTATTGATTCTGTACGGGCGGAGTTTCTCTCTGCCAGCTAATTCGCTAAGCTCTACCAAAAAGGTTATTCCGGCGATCTTCCCTCCTATTTTCTCGATGAGTTTGCAGGCTGCCGCCATTGTCCCGCCAGTAGCCAATAAATCGTCAACCATCAAGACCTTTGCCCCTTTGCTTACCGCGTCACTATGTACTTGCAAAGTATCGGTGCCGTATTCCAGGTCGTAGCTGATGCTTTCGGTTTTGAACGGCAGCTTTCCCTTCTTGCGGATAGGGACAAAGCCCACGTCAAGTTTTGCCGCCACCGCCGCTCCGAATATAAAACCTCTGGCTTCCACCGCCGCAACGTACCGAATCCCGGCGTCGGCAAAGCCGGCACATAGAGCTTCCACCGCTGCTGCAAAGGCCTTTGGGTCTGCTAATAAGGGCGTGATGTCGCGAAACAAAATGCCTTTTTTCGGCCAGTCAGGTATGCTGCGGATATATCCGGCCAGGTCAACTCCTTTAGTCATCGCTCGTTCCCTTCCGTGGCATCCATTCAAATTACAATTACCCAGGCAAGGCTGGGGTCCCAAATTTTCGATTTTCAATCGTCAACTGTCAATTGTCAATGCGCTGGATCGTTCCCGGCTATTCTGCGTTCATACATTCGTAAAGTTTGGTGAGCGCATCGCGCCGAATCTGGCGAATCCGCTCTCGCGTCAGCCCCAACTTATTGCCGATCTCCTTAAGTGACATCGGTTTCTTTCCATCCAGACCGTAGTGCAGTCTCAACACGTTGGCTTCTCGCGGGTCAATCTTATCCAGCAACCACAGAACTTTTGTCTTTTCCTCATCTTCGACCAACGCATCTTCCGGCCTGGCACCATTCCGATCTTCCAGGGTGGCTTCGGGCAACTGGTTCTCGTCCGATCCATCGGCGCTGCCGGTCTCGCCCACCGAAGTGAGCACCTCGACGATCCGATGTATCACGTTTGCTTTCCGCAGAGGAAGCTGCATGATGTCAGCCATTTCTTCGATGCGCGGCAGTCTGCCGAGCCGGGCTTCAAGTTCTGCCACCGTGTGCCGCCAGTGGTTTATAAGCGCGACCATATAGGTAGGTATGTGGACCGGCTGAACGTTCTCCAGCAGTGCCCGCTTAATGCTCTGCTTTATCCACCACGCGGCGTAAGTGCTGAAGCGTGTCCCTCGGCTAGGATCAAAGTAATCAACCGCCTTTATGAGGCCGAGATTTCCTTCCTCAATCAAGTCACCAAGGCTTATTCCCCGCCCGGTATATCTTTTAGCGATGCTGACGACCAGCCTCAGATTGCTTCGCACTAATTGTTCTCTGGCCCACGGGTCGTTGTCTTCGACAACGAGTTTACCTAACTGGCATTCTTCTTGCCAGGTTAAGAGCGATGCCTCGTCGATTTCTTTGAGGTATTCTTTTATTGTGGCGTCAAATATTATGGTAGCCTCCCGCCCAGCCGAAAACCCGCGATCGGCGGCTCGGCCATAAGGGCAAATCTTGACTGTCGTTAGACAAGTTCGGTTCTGATTTTACCTTCTCCTTGCAGATTATCGGTTGTCAGCCGAATCCAAATCCTCAGTGTAGTTATCGACAGATTCGCACCTGTGGTTTAGCACACAAAACAAGAACCCGCCTGTCCTTATCGGTCCTAACGAATATGTTGATTTTTTTTGCCTTCAAAAACCTTCTTTGGTGTGTAAAATAGTACTTTTCAGAGACGCGATGGCGCAGAACTCTAAAATAGAATGGACCCAATCCACGTGGAATCCGGTTACCGGCTGTACGAAGGTCAGTGTCGGCTGCCGTAACTGCTACGCTGAGCGTATGGCCTTGAGACTGATGGCTGCCGGCAGTCCAAATTATGCGAATGGTTTCCGCGTCACGGCACATCCACATCTTCTTGATATACCACTTCACTGGAAGCAGCCGCGCGTGATATTTGTTAATTCTATGAGTGACCTGTTCCACAAGGATATTCCCTTTGATTTCGTGGTGCGAATCTTTGATGTCATGCGTCGGGCATCTCAACACCAGTTTCAAGTGCTGACAAAGCGTAGTGAGCGCCTGTTGCATTTAGCATCGAAGCTCAGATGGCCGGAGAATGTGTGGATGGGCGTCACTGTCGAGACGGCAGATTATCTTTGCCGTATAGACCACTTACGGCAGATTCCATCGGCTGTGAAATTCATATCCTTTGAGCCGCTACTTGGACCAATTTCCAAGCTTGACCTTGTTGGCATCGATTGGGTCATCGTCGGCGGTGAATCCGGCCCCGGTGCGAGGCCGATGAAGCCGGAATGGGCTAAGGACATCAGGGATCGGTGTTTTGCCGCCGGTATTCCCTTTTTCTTTAAGCAGTGGGGTGGCGTCAACAAAAAGAGAAACGGTCGCTCGCTTGAAGGCCGCAAATATAACCAAATGCCAGAGTGTTACAGGTTCCAGGCATTTACCTACCTTTAAGGTTTCACTAAGGTAAAAGTAGGATTTGCTCTCTGAGAATATCTCCCGCTGAAGTTCGATGGTTCTATGTCCTTAGCGTCTTTCTGCTCATTTAGCACCCGCCACAAATGTTTCTCAAGCCATATCTCCTCACGCAGCATCTCAGTCAGTTCCTCCCAAGTGTGTGGTTTCTGAGACAGCTTCTCGAACAGCCAGTTTCGCAGAGGTATTAAATCTGGCGTGGGCTCTATGAGGTACTGCTGTTTTGGGTCGTCTCTTTTCCTGGCATAGTAACCGCCATCGGGGCGGCATTTCCAAATAACCTCCTTCATTAGATCCCGCCCGGCTTCATGGTCGCTCAAGTGAAGCAGGAAGTAGCGCGTCATTCGATTGTCGCCCAGCATCCTGACATAAGTCGCCCATTTAGCTCCTATTTTGGTTTTGAGCAGTTGAATCGCTCTTTCTGCACGCGCATCGAAATCTGGGATTTTACTGATACCTTCCCATTCTCTGCCGCCAAAAACCATGTCAAGAGTTTTTGTCATTTCTGGCGAACGATTCTCATATTGCATCGCCATATCAAGCTCGCGCCAAATGAACGTTATCAGTAGTTCAGACCGAGAATACGCTTTGATTCTACTCAGCAGTTCGCATGGGATTTTGAATCCGTATGGGTCGATGAACATGAAACAAGGGGCCATTTTACTATTTGTTGTCTCAAAACGATCCGCAAGGTTCTTCAACAGTTCGAATGCGTTTTGAGTATGGATATCACAAGCCACACCTTTCGGCAACATGCCGAGCGCCTGAACCTCCTTCCGCAACTGCTCAGCATTCGACTCATCACATTCAATAAAGATAAACCTCACTTCAGACCTACTCAGTATTCTATCCCGCGAGCTGTGATTCAGGAATGTTTTCAATGCAATCAAGGGCGACCCTTCTTGCCCTCCTATGTGCTTACCTCTGCCGGCATGTGTATCTATATATAAGATTCTTCCAGACCAAAAACCTAACTTAGGGAACCATCCCTTAAGATACTCACTGATCAACTTATGCTTTACGAACTGGAGATTGGTATATTCGCTCCAATATGCCTGATTTGTGTCCTTCATCCTTTGCTCCTGGATCACTCATGCAATTGTCTAAACGTCTGGCGGATCTAATACCTTGTTATTTCCTTGTCCCGCTACTTTGACGCCATGATTTGCTAACCTAACCTGCTAGGTTAAACTCAATCTACGAGCATCTCCTTGTCGAAGCGAGGCTGCGGTCTGACTATGCGAGGGCACCAACTCAAGGAGCCCGTAACTGGTCCAATGGATTTTCCCATCCACAATATAAGTTATCGGCTGTAATTCACCCGAAGATAACAATTTCCACCGCTTCTGTCTTGTGTTTTCTGTCTTCTGCCGTCTGTTCTCGCAGAGCCTGGGATTCACAAACCAGCCCTGCTGTCAAGAGGCAAAATGGCCAAAAAATGAGGTGCAGACTGACCGCCCAAAAGTCCAAGAAAACAAGTGTCCAATCTGATGTCGCAACGTGCCGGCATCGGACGACCTATCCGGGGCAATTTGATTGACCTATTCAGAGTTTGATGCTACTTTATTGCCAACCTTAATCACGGAGCTAAATTGTGGAACTAACATGGCTAATGAGAGCAAGAATCGCCGCTGCGATGGCCATCGGCGTTGTCCTGATCGGCATTCTGGCCTGGCCGTTAGCGGCACCAAACGACCCAATCGGGCCGGTGCGGGCGGGCAATGTAAGTCCTGCCGGGGCACTAACTCTGGCGATTGTGGCGCTTGCGGCTAACCTTATCGCTTACTTTGTCTGCTGGCCTTATGGGCGAGAAATCGGCGTCCTGGCGGTGCCGTCAGGCCTGGCAGTCTGGGCAATTCGCTCAGGCAGCATGGCCCAACTAATGCAGCTAAATCCAACTTTTGCACAGCGCCAGGCAGTATTCGCCTCTCTTAAGTGGGAACCGATTTTTTGGCTGGCCATTGTCGCGGCTGGCTTTGGCGGCGTGATATTAGGCCAAAAACTCCTGCCAACGAAGATTCCCGCTGAGCCAGAGCAAGAGCGTAAGTCCAATCCAAGCAATTACTTAAATCCACTCATCGGTCTGGCAGGCTCAGCTCTGATAGCTTTATTTTGCATCACCATATTGGCCCAGGACATAGCAATGGCTGATAACACAGTCGGCATGGTTCTGGGCCAGCCAGCCGTCGGACAAATCGTTTCTGCCATCTTAGTTTCATTCGGCCTTGCTGCCTTTGTTGTTAAGAGATACCTCAATATCAGCTACATCTGGCCCATAATTGCCGGTTGCTTGATAACTCTCTTTGCGATAAGTATTTATGCCAGAGCAAACGTCCTGGAGCATCTTGCCAAGCGGTGGCCTCCGGTCTTCTTCTCCAACGCGGCTACTTCCATATTACCTGTGCAGATGGTCGCCTTTGGGGCGTTAGGCTCGATTGCCGGCTACTGGCTGGCCGTCCGGTATAACTACCGGCGCAGGCACAAAGCCGAATAGGAAAAGCAAATTCTATACATCTTTTTTGCCCCTCCTCTTTGTGTAATCGCCTTTAATACAAGCGGTTATGCGCGAAACGTCCAATAACTGCTCTTGCTTTTGCCTGCGAAAACAAAATTGGTTGTTTTTGGTCTTAGAATTAGCCGAAATATATTTGTGTTTGAGGTTTGAAGCTTGGATGCCAGCTTTTTGGCAGGCCCTTTTGGGTGGGGCGTAACATGAAACATTTTGTCGAGCCCTTGGCGAACAGTTGGCTAAATCGTTTCGTACCTATTAAAGTAAAACCAGCCGACAAAAGGAGTTAGCGATGTTGGTTCTAAGCAGACAAAGAGACGAGTCAATTATGATTGGCGACGACGTTGAGGTGACTATCGTCGATGTACGTGGTGATAAGGTGCGGTTAGGCATAACAGCGCCGAAGAGCATTCCTGTTCACCGCAGGGAAATATACGACGCGATTCAGCGGGAGAAAGCCGAAGCAAAAAAAGGCGATGAACAGCCGCAGAAACCTGCTCGGCGACAGCCTGAGAAGTCCGCTCAGCATCGGGCCGAAAAAGACCCGCAAGAGGAACGTGAAAAGGAACCCCAAGAACAGCGCCAATAGAACAAGCAGTCAGCCCAAATTGCTACCCTTGATTTTTCACCGCCCTTTGTTATGATCCCCTCCATCAGGGCGGCCTCCCTATGCAGTCCTTCAGAAGCAGACGAACGCTAAAAGCTATTGAATGGCACCAGCGCAACCCTTATGATTAGATGCAAAGAACGCCCTCAGACAATAAAGGGAGGCAGTTGGCATGAGGCACATGCAATTAAGCCGGCGTGATTTTCTAAGAAGCGCCTGCGCAGGCACTGTTACAACTCTTGTTCCTTTACGTGGGCAAGCTGCAGGGGTGGACGAACGGGTGAATGTCCTGGTCATTCTAGCTGATGACCAAGGCTGGGGCGACCTGAGCATCCACGGCAACACGAACGTGGCGACGCCGAACATTGACTCCTTAGCTCGCGATGGGGCCTTATTCGATCGCTTTTTCGCCTGTGCCCTTTGCGCACCGACGCGGGCGGAGTTTCTAACGGGCCGATACCATCCGCGCGGCGGCGTGCACGGTGTCACGACCGGCGCGGAACGATTGAACCTCAACGAGAAAACCATCGCCGACACGTTCAAGGCTGCTGGCTATGCTACTGCGGCTTTTGGAAAATGGCACAACGGCACACAATATCCGTACCATCCGAACGCACGCGGCTTCGACGATTTCTACGGCTTTTGTTCCGGACACTGGGGACAGTATTTCGACCCGATCCTCGAACACAATGGCAAGATCGTACGGGGCAAAGGCTTTATCATTGACGACCTGACCGATCACGCCCTGGCGTTTATAGAACAGGGCAAGAATCGGCCGTTCTTCTGCTATTTGGCATACAATACTCCGCACTCGCCATTTCAAGTGCCCGACCGTTTTTACGAGAAGTGCAAGGACCGCCCAATCGAAATGCGCAGCCGCGATCCACAGAAAGAGCAACTCGACACAACTCGCTGCGTTCTATCCATGTGCGAAAACATTGATTGGAACGTCGGACGAATTCTGGACAAACTGGAGGTATTAAGGTTATCGGAAAAGACCATCGTGCTCTATTTCAGCGACAATGGGCCGAATAGCTGGCGATGGAATGGGAATATGAAAGGGCGAAAAGGCTCCATCGACGAGGGAGGCATCCGTGTGCCCTGTATGATTCGATGGCCCGGGCACATTTCGCCGGGCACAAAGATTCCGCAAATTGCCGGTGCTATCGACCTTTTGCCCACCCTGGCAGAACTGGCGGGAATTCCGATCGTCGGTGATAAGCCGCTCGACGGCATCAGTCTCAAGCCCCTTCTTTTGGGAAAGGCCCAGGATTGGCCCGACAGAATGATATTCTCGCAGCAGAACGGGCGGGTCAGCGTCCGCACGCAGCGGTATCGGCTCGATGATACGGGCAAGCTGTTTGATATGGTGGCTGACCCCGGACAGGACCAGGACATTTCAAGGGACAAGCCCCAAGTCGCGGCGAAACTGAGCGAGGCAGTTGCCCGGTGGAAGCAAGAAGTGTTGCCCAAATCGCCGAAGGATGATCGGCCCTTCCCGGTCGGGTACGCCGATTTCCCGACAACGATATTGCCTGCCCGCGATGGCGTTCCGCATGGAACCATCCAGCGCAGCGCCAATGCACCTAACTGCTCGTTCTTTACGAATTGGAAAACTGCCGACGACAAGATCACCTGGGATATAGAAGTGGCAAGCAGCGGTAAGTATGAGGCAGTGATTTATTACACGTGTGCCGAACAAGATGTAGGCTCAACTATCGAGCTGTGTTTCAATCGAAGCCGGATGCAAGGTAAGGTCTCCGAGCCGCACGATCCGCCACTAATTGGCGCGGAATTCGACCGGGTGCCGCGGGCCGGCGAGTCCTATGTTAAGGATTTCCGGCCGCTTCGCCTGGGTGTCTTGGGTTTGGAAAATGGCCGGGGCGAGTTGACCCTTCGCGCGATTGATGTTGCAGGCGAACACGTGATGGATGTCCGCGCAGTGGCGCTTACTCTGTCGAAATAGTGTATGCCCGTCGCCGTGCCGGCGACGGCTAAACGCGGCTTTCAAGCTGCCTTGATTCTTACTAAGCCTTCATGGGTCTTCAGATAGATGTCACCGATACAAACAAGCTGTCCCGGGTTCGCCATATCCATAATCTTCTTTTTGTCTGCTTTGGGCACGACCATCAAAGGTAGGTCTATCTTTATGGAATTATTTTGCGTCCACGCTGGTTGCAGATATTTGTTCGCATTCATCTTGTCGCTTCCTGTATTGCTTGATCCCATATCTATTTGATTCTTCAGGTTTTTCGCCGAGTTAGTCGAGCGGCAGTTGTAATCGGTTTCAAAAAAATCATTGATTTGCCCGCCGCTGTGCTGTTATACCAAATTTAGTTATTGATTGCCGATTTAATCCAGGGAAAAAGGCATAAAGAGCGGATGGTTTCAGGCTCGCTGGTAACGTCACACCAAGCCTTACCAACCTCCCTATCCATCTGATCAGCCGTCTTGAACACTTGATTCGAGAGATGCTTGTCCCGCATCTGCCACCAAAGCAACTCGACAGGATTCAATTCCGGACTACAAGCCGGTAACAACAGTAAAGTAAGATTCTCGGCAATACGAAGGGATTTTGAACGATGCCACCCTGCACGATCCAGCACCATCAAGACATGTTCATCGGCAGGAACCTGCTTACTGAAATCCTTCAGATAACCATTCATTGCCGAAGTATCGGCCAACGAAATAAGACAACTGTGGGTCTGTCCCGTCGCTGGGCAAACCGCACCAAATACATAAACCCATTCAAAATCTGTCTGTTTAGGGGCATAGGCCCGTTTCCCTTTCAATGCCCATACCCGACTTATTGTACCTTGTTGGCCAAAAAGTCCTTCATCCTGAAACCACAACCATACCTTCTTACCTGGATGCAGCTTTCCCGTCCTTTGAACCCATTCTTTTAGCGTTTTTTTTTAACTGGTCCTGGGTCTGCTGATCAGCCTGAGGGTGACGCGGGCGGGGAACTAAGCTGGAAAAGCCCAATCGGTGCAGCAGAAAATAGGTGCCTCCCAGACAGTAGTCCGCATCAAATTCCTCCCGTAGAATCCTTTGGATGTCTTTGACTCTGAGGTTGCGGGTGGGGTCTTTTGGGCTGGCTCCTTTTACGATCCGTTCTCGAAATACCGATTCTTTCTGCCGGGCTAGTTTAACTGGTTGGCCCGGTCGTGGGCGATCTCGCAAGCCATTTTCTCCTTCGGCATTAAAGCGATGAATCCAATTGCGAGTCTGTCTTTCTTTTAGACCTACTGCTTTGGCCGCCTGAGGAACGGTATTTGCCATAACTACCAGACGAATCGCTAATAGTCTTTGTCGTACTCGCGGATTAGGTTCTCGTTTGGCGATCTTTGCCAGGTCATTTGGGTTGAGGGTAGTTTTTACTGTTAATGGTCTTGGCATTCCAGAACTCCTTAACTGATCTTCTCTGGAATACCTATCGGCTATCGGCAGTTAATATCTTGAAAAGGGGGTATTCACTTGACTCAAGTAAGCACAAGATGTAGTGTACGGGGTCATGGAAGATTATCCCCGGACGCTTACAGAATTCGAGGCACGTTTTTCGACAGAAGATGCTTGCCGCCGAT
>Ga0315279_10001064_pt1 | contig 47439 bp, 51 predicted proteins | sample YL17G06_20_MG_FD_203694 | JGI IMG/M metagenome (GOLD analysis project Ga0315279, IMG submission 203694) | Sediment microbial communities from Yellowstone Lake, YNP, Wyoming, USA - YL17G06_20 | ecosystem: Environmental > Aquatic > Freshwater > Lake > Sediment | place: USA: Wyoming | collected...
GGCGACGAGCGGCACGCTGACCTTCAACCCCGGAGATACGAGTAAGCCGATCAATGTTCCGATCACCAGTGACACGGCGGTAGAGGGCAACGAGACGTTTACTGTTACGTTGTCAAGCCCATCGAATGCAACCCTTGGAGCGACGACGACCCATACGTACACCATAAACGATGACGACAGTTATGGCTCGATACAGTTAAGTTCAGCGACCTACAGCGTCAATGAAAACGGTGGCAGCGTGACCATCACCGCTACCCGCACCGGCGGTAGCAGTGGGGCGGTGGGTATCAGCTACGCCACGAGCAATGGGACAGCGACAGCGGGTTCAGACTACACGGCTACGAGCGGCACTCTTTCCTGGGCCAATGGGGATACTTCGAACAAGAGCTTCAGCATCTCGATCCTTGATGACAGCACATATGAGGGGAATGAGACCGTTAATTTGACCCTCAGCGGCCCCACGGGCGGGGCCACGCTGGGCAGTCCGAGCACAGCGGTGCTGACCATCATCGACATCGAGAATTTCATATATGTTGGCCAGGACGGTCTATGTGGTGGTAAGAGCTTGTGTTTTACTTCTATACAGAATGGCATCGATTCGGCACAGTCCTTTACGATCATAGAGATCACTCAAGAAACCTACAATGAGAATATCATCTTAGATGAGCCGAAAATGTTGATCATTCAGGGGGGATGGGATATTACCTTCACGGAGAACTCCTCCCAGACAACGATCAACGGTTCAATAACAATTATAGACGGGAAGATCATCATTGAGGGCATCGTTTTGGAATGAAAAGGAGGAAAGGAGAGTTACATCTTCGGCAGCCCTTAAAGCTGCAAAAAAAGGGGGACGTCCGCGTTAGTGCAGAGCGTGCTTGACACCAATAAAGGTCAGATCTTGGGCATCAAGAAACCGGATATATGATAATATTAAATATAACTGATAAAGGGGACGTAGGTTCTAAAACAACTTGGCACTTGGAGCAGAAGGATGTAATGTGGCTGTATGGCGAGACAACCAAGGCTGGATGCTCCTGGAGCGTTGTATCATATCATGGGCCGGGGCATCGAGCGGACAAGAATATTCCGCACGGATCAAGACCGGGAAGATTTCCTGAACAGGCTGGCGGATTTGTGCATGGATGGGGGACTGATTGTATACGCTTGGTCCCTCATGCCCAATCACTTTTTATGTTGAGCTCAACATAAAACATGTTATGTGAAGCTCCGGATTATGTGAAGTTGATCTGCCATCCGTTGTGAATTCCCCCACTATTTTGCCCTAATTCGCTGATTTCTGCCAATATTACTCCACATAATTCCATGCTATGACAAGTTCTGACTGCCTCTACCAATGAGGCGGAGAAAGGAGGTTGTCATGGTACTGGAACAGGTGTTTGAGTGTCCGAGAACACTGAGGAGGCTACGCAGTGACCCCTTAGGGAAACTTCTAGAGGGGTTCTGCAATTGGCTGCTTGAGCATGGCTTCAGTCGAGGGGCCATTCGTAAGCACCTCTTTAGCGTATCCCACCTTAACGAGCATTTGGGCGGTCCAAGGGGTCGACCCCACCAGGGCGTCAGCTTAAGAGAAGTCGAGGGCTTTTTCAAGGCTTACCCTCTACAGTGCCCGAACCGACGAGCGATTGGACAGCACCTCCGTCGAGTGGGCTACTCGGTAAATCGTTTCCTCCATTATCTTCGAGAGTCGGGGTATTTGGATTCGTCGCGGCGCTCAGAGATCTATCAGCCCCTTTTAGACGCCTATCTCCAGTGGATGTGCCATTATCAGCACGCCTCAGAGGGAACGCTTGAACTCCGTAGCCATTCGATCACTCAGTTCCTTCAATGGCTGGGCCCAGAAGCCACGCCAGAAGGCCTGATAAGGCTCACGGCAGAGAGAATCGAAAAATTCTTTCTGAGATATGCTCAGAACATGGGGCGCTCCGCACGGCACTCCATGCAGTCGGCTTTACGAAGCTTCTTGCGGTTCTGTCTGCACCAAGGCTATATAGAGCGGTCTCTCGATCTCGCTGTTCCCACGCTGCGCACTTACAAACTGGCCACGGTCCCACGGGGACTGAACGATACCGAAGCGCAGCAGGTCCTGCGCTGTATCCACCGTAACAGCCATGCAGGCCGGCGGGATTACGCCATCGTGCAACTGCTTTACACCTATGGCGTGCGGGGCGGCCAACTGCGTGCCCTTCGACTGGAGAATATCGACTGGGTAAAGAACCAAATCCTCTTCAAAGCCTCCAAACATGGCAAGGACAGCCGACTGCCGTTAACGGCTGAGGTGGGTGAGAGTCTGTTGGATTACCTGCAACATGCTCGTCCCTCTTATCCCTACCCTCATGTCTTCCTGACCTGCCGGGCGCCCTATCACCCTTTGACTGATTCCAACTCGCTTTCGGCCATCGTGGAACGTCATCTCCGGGCTGCGGGCATCGAATTCTCCAGCAAGGGGCCCCATGTCTTTCGGCATTGCTTTGCCACCCGAATGCTCCATCAGGGTCATTCCCTGAAGGCCATTGCCGATCTGCTCGGCCATCGCCATCTCGGGACCACCTTCATCTACACCAAGGTCAACTTCAACGGCCTGAAACAAGTAGCCCTGGAATGGCCCCAGGAGGTGTCCCCATGAGCCCATGGAAGCTTCATAGTTCTCTGGCTGATGAGATTCAAAACTTCATCCATCTGCGCCGTCTCTCAGGCACCGATTATCAAAGCCAGGCGCAACTGCTTGGATACTTCGACCGCTTTCTCTTCGAGCAACAGATAAGCGGACCCCCCTTGACGCGGGAAATCACGGATGATTACCTGCTGGGCCTTTCGCACCTTGCCCCACGCAGCCGATCTAACCGTTTCTGCGTGGTCCGTCAGTTGTGCCAGTACCTGGCTCGCAACAATCCGCGCGGCTATGTGCCCGAGCCCTTGAAAGTCATCCCCTCGCAGGGAGCTCACCCACCCTATATCTATGGTCATTCTGAGATCCACGCGCTTCTGACGGCGGCCTCCAAACTGCCGCCTTCGAACTCGCTTCGGCCGCACACCTACCGGACCCTTCTGGGGCTTCTCTACAGCACGGGAATCCGGATCGGGGAAGCCTTGGCCTTGAACCAGGAGGACTTCCAGGAGGCCGAGCAACGCCTCTACATCGCCCAAGGCAAGTTCCGAAAGGCTCGTTGGGTGCCTCTGAGCGCTTCTACCTCCCAGGCACTCCAGCAATACCTTCACAAACGGTTCAAGATGAGGCCACGCTCGCCCGACTCCCCCCTCCTCCTGAACCAACGATCGTCCCGCCTGCACCACAGCACCGTCCATCATACCTTCCAGTCCTTGTTGCGGCAGTGCGGCATCCATCACACCCCTCTCACCGGTCCCCGCATCCACGATCTGCGACACACATTTGCGGTTCAGAGGCTGTTGGCCTGGTATCGGGATGGACAGGACGTCAATGCCAGGCTTCCATGGCTGGCCACCTATATGGGCCACGTGGATATCCATTCCACTCAGGTCTACCTGCAGGCAACACCGGAGCTGATTGCACAGGTCAATCGGCGCTTTTATCACCACTACCTGCATCGGGTTAAACCCCAAGGAGGAACCCCATGATACCCACGCTTGCCAACTTCATCAAACGTTTCTTTAGCCACTATCTGCCAACCCAAAAAGGCCTTGCAGTCAATACGATCATGGCTTACCGTGACGCTATTAAGCTCCTGTTGGGCTATGCGTCCAACACGCTCAACAAGAATGTCGAGCACCTCGGCGTTGAAGATATCAACGAATCGCTTGTGTTGGATTTCCTCGATCATGTGGAAAACACACGGAGCTGCAGCCCCAGAACCCGCAATGCCAGACTGGCAGCAATCCGCGCCCTCTTTGGCTTCATGGCCCGGGAGGAACCCACTCTCTTGCTCCTCGCCCAGACCATTCGTATCATCCCTCTCAAACGCACCGAGCACAGAACCGTCGACTACCTCGAAGAAAAGGAAATGCAGGCCCTGCTCAACGCCGTGGATCTCGACTCGCGTACCGGGGTCCGGAACAAAGCCTTGCTCCTGCTGCTCTACAATACCGGGGCTCGGGTCAGCGAAATCGTGCAACTCAAAGTGGCAGACCTACGCCTCGATGGCGTCGCTCAAGTCAAGCTCCTGGGAAAGGGCAAGAAATATCGGAGTTGTCCCCTGTGGCCCGAAACCCTCCAAGCTCTCCACGATTATCTCAAACAGCGTACAGCAAAAGATCCGACCGCCCAGCAGCTCTTCCTTAACGCCAACGGCTCACCCCTCACACGCTTCGGTGTGCGGCACATCATCGGCAAATACGCGGCCAAAGCTCAAAGCCAATGCCCATCCCTCGCTACCAAGACCGTCACCCCCCACACCCTTCGCCATACCACCGCCATGCATCTGCTGCGGGCAGGTAACGATGTCAATATGGTCAGCTACTGGCTCGGGCACACCGATATCAACACCACACACATCTATGTGGAAATCGACATGGAAATGAAGCGACGGATGCTCCAAAAAGCCGAAGCCCCTGTCGTCAAGAAGCCTCCTCTATGGCAGAAGCCTGATATCTTACTATGGCTGAATGCGCTTGCCAAAGCGCCTCAATTATGTGTAGTAAAATATTGACCAGAGGGAGAAAATGAAGGACAATTCAGAAGTGGAGGAGATCAACTTCACATAATCCGGAGCTTCACATAACACTTTCATTTATTGGTTCGGACCGGTCGGCAGTCTATTTCCAAGGGTATGCGAAAACTACTCACAGGATATGTGGTCAATTTTAACCTGCGGTACAAGAGGTATGGTCATCTCTTTCAGAACAGGTATAAATCCATTATTTGTGAAGATGACCCTTATCTGCTGGAATACACGGTCAGACCTTAGAGGGACGTAGGTACAAATGCAACTTAGGGTAGGATGAGAGAGCCCGGGAGAAAAGGGTCAAAGGTTCATTTGTCAGATTGCTAAGGCTTGGCAGTTGCCGCAAACCGCGGTAGGCTTGACAGAGCATATAGTATGATATATGATAACATTAAATATAAGGCAAAGAGGAGGTTTTTTATGCCTACCATACCGACTCACTCTCCTAAGGCCAAAATCACGGTCACGCTGAGTCCCGATCTGATTAGTGAGCTTGATTCGTTTGTTAATTCCTCTGGAGGCAGCTCGCGAAGTCGTCTGGTAGAGGAGGCCCTCCGCCGGTGGCTGCATGACCAAGCCCAAAAAGAACTTGAACGCCAAACAGAAGAGTATTACCATTCTCTCTCCAAGGCAGAGCACAAGGAAGACCAGCAATGGTCCAAGATATCTGCCCGTTCGGCCAAGCGACTGTGGGAGAAATAATGCTATGGCATATCCTAAGCGAGGTGAGATTTATTTAGTTGGACTGCCGGGACATCCCTCCGACATCAAACATCGGCCTGCTGTTGTCGTATCTATGGATGTTCGGAATCGCTTGGCAAGTGACATTATTGTTGTGCCTCTATCGACTACTCTTCGCCCTGCGCCTACCCACGTGGAGTTACCTGCTGGGGAGGGAGGTCTCAAGGAAACTTCCGTCGCCAAATGCGAGCAGGTGACTACGCTGGATAAGTCCTTTCTCGTCAGAGGTCCTTTTTCTGGAACAATCAGCCCAGCTCTCATGCGAGAGATTGAAAAAGCCATTCAGCGTGCCATTGGAATTCTGGCTATATGAAAAGGGACTCTGAGGTCAGACAGCGGCAATTAGGGATTGATACTGTTGCCCCTCTTTGATGAGCAATTCCCTATGGTTCATAGCCCTTGAATTCATCCGCCTACGCAGAGGACCACGCTTGCGCGCTGAAGCGCTTTAGCGTACAGGCACGGGCTTACACGTGGGGTTCCATCTACGCCTACTGACGAGCTACTCTAAAGGTGTCGTTAATAACAATCTCATCCAAAGACAAATTTGATACGTTCGACGGCGCCAAACCCCGATTTTTAAATCGGGGTAAAAAGCGCCGCTCAGTATCAACCCTGAGCATACCCCGGGCTTCAGACCGGGGAGTCGAATGGGTTGATTTTTTGGTTTTTTTCAAGTAGTATTTCACCCAGATGCCAAGGACAAAGGACAGTATAACGAATTGGATTAAATCATCTAATTATGATATCAAAACCGCGGAGTACATGTTAGGCGATGGGGAGATATATTTATGTGCTTTTTATGTGCCATCTATCCGTTGAAAAATTATTAAAGGCATTATATGAGGCGGTTTTAGGGAAGGTTCCGCCTAAAACACACAATCTCATTTATCTGTCGAATGCAGTAAATCTGAAAGTTCCTGAAGACCATCTTACTAATAAGGCCGTAATTGTATAGACATCAAACTCTTCTTCTATACCACTGGATTCCGGCTGGAGTTTATCCCGCACTTGATGCGGGGCCGGAATGACGAAAAGGGACGATGCCTCAAATTCGTCTCTCCGGCGAAAGCCGGAGTCCAGCCCAAGGTTTTCAAACGGGCACGCCTTCAATTCGAGGATGTCTATCCTATTACGGACTCCTTAGTAAGTTACTCGAATCTCTTAATGATCTGAGCATTGTTACAAGATATCCCGAAGATATTGATGGTCTTGTTAGGGCATTTAAGAAGGATAGGGCAGTCGAGTATTTCAAGAGGACAAGGGAGTTTTTGAGATGGTTAAAAAAAGACCCGAGATTAAAAAAATAATTGCGCAGTATATTAAGAGACTTGGGATGCTTGGCATCGAAGTATCTCAGATTATCCTATATGGTTCCTATGCAACAGGGAAACCAAAAGAATTCAGCGACATTGATATTGCGGTGGTTTTTCCTACATTTAGGAAATTGGATATTTTTGAACGTCAGGAAATTTTAAGCAAAGCACATCATAAATTTGGAGAGCCCCTTGAACCAATAGGATTTACTCCTGAGCAGCTTAAAGAGAAAAAGGGGTTTATCAGAGAAATTGTGGATAGCGGCATTGTTATTTACACGAAATAAGATAGGACGTATTTGGGTTTAAACAGTAATAAGGGATGTGCCTTACCCTACTATTAGAATTAAGAAAAGAGTTGGGAAATGAAGGCAAGAAAGAGAAAATATGAGGAGATATCACCGGTAGATTTCCTCCTTTTGAGAGAGCGGTTAGGGCTCAAGAGATATCGAAAAAGTTCCAAGAAAGATGAGGAGGAAAGAAAGATCCTTTTGGATCTTGGATTGAAAAAGATAGAAGAAAAAGAGAAGGATGATTTTATTTCGACAGGCTACCGCAAAAAAAAGGTTAAAATCATTTAAATCTGTTTCTTCACCCCATCACCCTATCTCCCCATCTCCTGATCTCTCTATTCCCCATCTCTCCACCCCACCAACCCCAATCACTTGCTTTTCTTGACTCCTTCGCCGGTCATGGGGACGAAGATGACCGGGATGGTATCTTTCACCTCGATCTTTCCTGATCGTTTGACAATTCTTTTCAATTCCTGTGTATAGACCCCCACGGGCAGGACCATCCGCCCTCCCTCTTTTAACTGTTCTAAAAGGGGATTCGGGATGTGGTCAGGGGCGCAGGTAACGATGATGGCATCAAAAGGTGCAGCCTCAGGCCATCCGAGATATCCATCGCCTGCCTTCACGTTGATATTCTGATAGCCCAATTCGAGAAGACGATTTCTCGCAGAGGTAGCGAGCGTCTCGACGATCTCAATCGTGTAAACCTCCTTGGCCAGCTCCGCTAAGATGGCTGCCTGATAACCCGATCCTGTACCGATTTCTAAGACCTTCTCATTTCCTCTAAGCTCTAAAAGCTCTGTCATTAAAGCGACAATATAAGGTTGGGAGATGGTTTGGCCCTCGCCGATGGGCAGGGGTTGGTCAGAGTAGGCAGAACTTTCTAAATCTTTAGGGACGAAATGGTGACGTTCTACCTTGAGCATCGCAGAGAGAACACGAGAGTCTTTCACCCCTCTCGCCTTAATCTGTGTTTCTACCATCTTCTCACGCATGGTTTTGAAATCCCCCTTTGGGCCCAATCCGGAAACCCTCTTGCCTTCCGTACAAGTGGCAAGAAAAAGTAAAGCCATTGAAAATGCCAAAATGTAAGAACCTTTCCTTCTCATAATTTCCAACCTATCACAGTCGTTAAAATCTTGTCAATCCTTGACAATCTTTCAGTTTATCTGATACTTTTAAATATTGAAAAATTCCCCCTCGTTCCCCTGAAGGTGTGAAAAATTAGGGGTAGTGGACCGGCCAGGGGGATATCTCCAAAACTGTAGAATGCGGACTTTGAAATGTATGGGTCATGAGTCAGTTTAAGCTATCAATCTTACATGGTTTTCGATCCTTATGATTAAGCCCGAAAAAGGTAGCCGCTCTACAGTTTTCCCGACATCCCCTGTCCGCTCTATAAATCTTTGGATTTTTTCACAGCTTCTCCTTTACTAAGGAGGGGGCGGGGGATTAATAGGTATTGAGAATGTTACAAAGAATAATCAAAGTTATTGGTCTTTGCCTCTTGATCTCCATCACCTTTTCGTTTCCAATTCTTAAAGGTCAGGGCCAGCACCGAAATCGTAATGGGTCATCCGAGATTACCTTTATCGGTAAAGAGGAGACGAGATGGACTGAGAAAAGAGAGCTTCCCCTCCCTTTCAACGTCGGTCAGGGAGTGAAGGAGGAGCCCCGTGTCGACGCTTTTCCTTTGAGGGAAGACGACATCGGTCCGATGAAGAAGATGAGTCCTTCCACAACACAGCCAGGCTGTGCCTATTCGAGCGGATTGACCAGGGGCATCGCAAAAGTGTTCGTTGGGGATAAGGCCCTTTATGAACAGGGAAGATATCGATATTTTGAAGGGAATTATGAAGACGCTATCCAATCCTTTCGGAAATTAACCCAGGTTTATCCGGATAGCCCATGGTTGGGATCCGCTCTCTATTGGATGGGGGAGGCAGAATTTCGCCAGGGGAAGATAGAAGAGGCGTTCTCTAACTTTCAGAAGGTCGTTGAGAAATACCCTGAAAATGAATTTTATGCCTTTGCCCTATACTCCTGCGGATGGATTCAGCTCCAGAGGACCACTTATGAGGAGGGGCATCAATTCTTCCATCAAGTTCACGAAAAGGACCCAGGCCATCCCATTGCCGAATCTTCGCTTTTCTGGTCAGGGTACTGCCTCTATTATCTCGGGAGATACTCGGAGACGCTTAAGGAGATAGGTACCCTTTTAGAAAAGTATCCTGAAGGAAAATGGAGGCCAGAGGCTGAGTATCTGATGGGCGTTAGTTACTTCAGACTCCAAAAATTCAACGAGGCAGTGGATCTATTCAGGAGTTTCTGGAAGCGATTTCCAAGGCATCCTTTAGGAGAGAGCGCACGTTATGCGTTGGCTTGGAGCTTAGTTTCCCTCGGAAATTACTCTGAAGGAAGAAAAATATTCGAGGATATTCTTTTGGAATATCCAGGGACGATGTTTTCAAACCCCATCTTCTGGGGGATTCTAAAGACCCATTTGGGAATGAATGAGGTGGAAAGAGCGATCCAATTGCACCAAAGGTTTCTTTCCCATTTTCTCCCCTCCCCATGGGTCGAACAAAGTTTTTTTGACATCGGGCAATACTATTTTGAGAAAAAGGAATATGCTCTTGCTGCCGCTACGTTTCGCCAGTTCCTCAGAATATACCCCGGAAGCGACCTTCAGGAGTGGGTCTATTTTATGCTCGGGGAATCTCTTTTCAATCAAAAGGATTACCCCGGTGCCATCCATGCCTATCGTCAAGTATTGGAGGAGAAGAGGAAGGCAAGACTTGAAAGTCAGGTTTTCTTGAGGTTGGGCTATGCCCACTTTCATCTCAAAGATCATGATCAGGCCATTCGATATTGGGAGAGACTCATCAATGATTTTCCTGACCACCCGGAAAAAAATGAGATTCTTTACTGGCTGGCAGAGACCCACCTGTTGAAACAGGATTATCGAAAAGGGGTTGGGTATGTTGATCGACTCAAAGGGGATCCGGCCTTATACCCCAAAGGGTTGAGCAGCCTGGGCTGGTACCATTTTCAAAGGCGAGAGTGGAAGGAGGCCAATCATTATTTTCTGAAGGTGCTGGCGGAATTCCCTCAATATCAGTCCACCCCTTCCATCTCTCTAATCGTCGGGGAATGTTATTTGAATCAGGATGATTATCAACAGGCCAGGACCCATTTGATGCATTTGGCTTCCCTGTCAGAAGGAGATGGGGATAAAGAGAAAGCGTTATATCTTCTCGGATGGGTTTCTTACCGAGAGGAGCGTTTTAACGAGGCGATCGCTCAGTTTCAAATATTACTGGAATCCCATCCTTTGAGTTCTTACCGGGATGTATCTCAGTACTGGATTGGATGGTCTCATTTCCGAAAGAGAGATTATGCCAAGGCCATTGAAGAATTTCAACGTCTCGTTCAGCAATACCCTGAAAGTCCTTTTGTCCCATCCTCTCTTCTGAAAATAGGAGATGGCTATTATAATCTCAAACGCTATGGTCACGCCGTCACAAAGTATCTTCAGGTGGTGAAGGAACACCCCAAATCGAAAGAGGCCCCGGAGGCCGATTTCGGAATCCTCCTCTCCCTCCTTCAGGAAAAAAAATATGATTCTTTCATTGCCCGTGTGGACGCTTTTGTAAAACGGTATCCTCACCACCCTCTGGCCAGCCAAGCCCTGATGCAATTAGGAGATTATTATCAGCAATCTCGAATGGGGGAGAAGGCGGTGAGGACGTATCGAGAACTGATTCACCTTTATCCCAATAGTGAGTGGGCGGAAGGGGCAGGATTTCGGGTTGCCCTTTTTTTCAAACAGGAACGGAGATGGGCCGAAGCGACTGAGGAGATGGAGAAGTTCATCCGACAGTTCCCGAAAAGTCATCTCTTTGTCGAAGCCAATGTGGAACTGGGAGACCTCTCTCTCTTTCTCAAAGATTATGGAAAGGCTTTAGAACGATATGAAGGAGTGATACAAGGTCATCCCCAACATCCACTGGTGAAGAAGGTCTATCTGGGGATGGAAGAAGCGTATCGAAACTTGGGGAAAAAAGAAGAAGCAGAGAAGACGATGAAAGAATTAGTCGGAAGGTTTGCACAGGATGACATCCGGTTCGAAGGGCATTTACGGTTGGGACTTCTCTACTTTGCACAGAGGAGATTTGGGGATGCGATCTCCGCTCTTTCCATCGCCGTTCGAAGCCCTGAGGAGCGGGTGGCCAGTCAGGCCCAATTCAAATTGGGAGAGGCCTATTTAGGGGCTGAGAATAAGGAACTGGGCCTTCTTCAATTTTCAAAGGTCATCTACCTCTATCCCCATCAACCCGAGGTGATGGAGGAAGCCCTTCTCAAACTGGGCACCCTTTACATAGAGAAGAAGAAATTCTCTGAGGCCAGGCAGATCTATCAAAAATTATTGGAGAAGACCACTCGGAAAGATCGACGTGAAGTGGCCATGAGGATGCTCGATCAGATTAATCAAGGAATCGTTCGCTGATGAGAAAAGAGTCGAAGGAAAAACGGCGGACAAATCCTCTTCTCCTTGCCATCCTTTTGGTGCTTTTGGGTTTCTTGTCCTGGATTCTCTTCTCCACCCCAACACTCCAATCACACCTTGGGCGCGGGTGGAAAACCCTGACCCGAGAGAGCAGGAGGATATTGGGAGTGGAGAAAGCAGAGATTCCACCAGAGGAGAAGCGGATACGGGAGGAAGTCATTCTGAAAAAGATGGGGGAGGCAAATGCTCAGCAGGATTGGAGATCCTTTGCCCCTGAATACCCACGACCGAAAAAGTTGCAACCTCTCGAAGAGAAAGAGAGGATGAAGGTTTTGAGGGAGTCCCCAGAGTTTAAAGAGTTGGATAAGGAATTGAAAGAGTATTTGAAGAAGAGTGAAGATCTTTTTCATCCAGAGCCCCCCATCCCGTCTACAAAGGATGCAATCGACTTCACTCATCTAAAGGACAAAGGAACTGAAAAGGTCATCGAAAGGCTTTTGAGCTCAAAGGAAAGAATTTCTTTGGAGAAGCCTCTGGAGGAGAACCTTCTGTTGGGGATCAGGGGGCCTCTCGCCACTCGGAAAATCCTGGAAAGACCCAATCCACCTCAGGTCAGAGTAAAGGTGGAAGCCGAAATCGAGTTGGCACTCTACGTCTTGCCGAATGGGATTGTGGATCGGGCCATCCCATCGGTCAAAGGGGACACGGAGTTGGAACGGATCGCCATCCAATACTTAAAACAGTGGCGGTTCGTTCCCCTTCCAAGAGATCAGCCTCAGGTGGAGCAATGGGGGACCATCCCCATTAAATTTAAACTTCAATAACTTGATGACAGATCGCAGATAGCAGATTGAAAAATCTGAAATCTAACAACTTGCTGAAGAAGGCTTTTGGGGCTTAAGGTGCCATTCCTGCGGAAGCAGGAGTCGAGTTTTTTCAATTGATTCTGGACTCCCGCTTTTGCGGGAGTGACAGGTTAGGGCATTTTTCAGCACCCTGCTAAAATCTGAAATTTGAAATCTGAATGGTTTGGTTATTTGCAATTGGTATTTGGAATTTGTTTGGGATTCGATATTGAGATTTGGGATTTCTATATTCGGTTGATCTTATAATAATGTTGGAGGCAGGGAAGAGTTGTTGGCAAAATGAGGAAAAAACGTTTTCTTCTTTTGATCCTTCTCCTTTTTTTGTTTCTGGGATTCCTCACGTTCTTCGGAGACAGGGGGATACTTCACCTCGTTCGACTTCAGAAGGAACTCAACCGGATCAAGGAGGTGAATGCCAAGATAGAGGAGGAGAATCGGAAGTTGAAGGAAGAGGTGAGGCGTCTTCAGAATGAAAAACGTTATATCGAAGAGATCGCTCGAAAGGAGTTGGGAATGGTGAAAGAAGGAGAGATCATTTATCAATTTGATATCCCCACAAAAGAAAAGGAGAGTTCGAAATGAAATATGAGGGGATGATTTTTCGACCACCCAGCGAGGCAGATAGCCTGATCCTCCAAGTGACGGTAGGCTGTTCTTATAATCGATGTACCTTTTGCGGGGCCTATCAGGAAAAGCGTTTCCGGATTAAGAGTTTCGAAAAAATCAAAGAGGATATTGATGAGGTGAGTTCCTATAGGATTCAGAGAGTCTTTCTTGCCGATGGGGATGCCCTGATCATTCCTCAGAAAGAGCTGTCCCGGATCCTATCCTATTTGAAATCAAAATTAAGGGGGCTCGAAAGAGTAGGGATCTACGCCAATGCAAAAGATATTCTTCGAAAGGACGTAGAGGAACTGAAGGTTCTTAATGAGCTGGGATTGGGAATACTCTATCTGGGTTTGGAATCAGGAGATCCGGACGTATTGAGACGAATCAAGAAGAATGCCACAGTGGATCAATTGATCCGTGCAGGGAAAAGGGTGAAGGAATCAGGGATTCTTCTCTCGGTGACAGTGATTTTAGGTCTGGGTGGTGTAGAAGGCAGTCAGAGACATGCCGTAGAGACCGGAAAAGTCCTTTCCGAAATGGACCCTGACTATGTGGGAGCCCTTTCGCTGATGGTTGTTCCGGGGACGCCCATTGAGAAAGAGATTGAAACAGGGAAGGTAATTTTACCCACTCCTTTTGGTCTGATCCAAGAACTGGAAGGGATGATTACCCATTCCCAATTCACCCATTGTTTTTTTGCTTCCAATCATGCCTCCAACTATCTTCCCCTTCGGATTCAAATGCCGGAGCAGAAGGAAGAGGCCCTTCGAAGAATTCGAGAAGTTCTTCAGAGAAAAGACCCGGCCTTACTCCGGCCAGAATATTTGAGAGGCCTTTAACAGTAGGCAGTAGGCAGTAGGCAGGGGGCAGGAAACAAAAGGCACTCCAATGAATTTAAGATAAAAGGAGTCGTTGAGGATGAAGGATGCAGTGGATTGTGAAATTCGTGTGAGGTATGCAGAAATAGACCAGATGGGAGTGGCTTATTATGCAAACTACCTGGTTTGGTTCGAAGTGGGGCGGTCTGAGTTCTGCCGAAGAAGGGACTTTAGCTACGCCGAATTGGAGAGATTAGGGTATAAACTCGTTGTGACCGACGTCCATTGTCGGTATCGAAATGCGGCCCGATATGATGAAGCCATCACCGTGCGAACTTGGCTGAAGGGAATGAATCGACGGATGATTACATTCGGATACAAGATTTTACGCCAGGGGAAGGAGGAGGTAATTGCAGAGGGGGAGACACGCCACCTCTGTCTCGATTCCAATGGTAAACCCAAGAGCCTTCCGGAAGAATTTGCAATTCGTCTTTCCGGGTAATCCTTCTCTTACCCTGGCCTTTCTCTACCTGCATCATCAGTGAACAGCAGGGTTCACGCAATTAAAAGTGCTCTGCCTCCCGTAGGCCTCTTTAATTAAGGAGGCATGCTTAGGTCGCATTTGAGCCAGCGTCCCCTTTCATTTGGCTTGGGCTGTGCGCTCAGACCTGCTTTGTTTGAAACTCTTTTAACCGGGTAAACTCGATTAACCGCTCTAAGTTTTGAGATGTGAACACCTTCCCGTGGGTAGCCAGAATCAACTTTTTCATATCCTCTCTGCGGACACCAAATCCTCGCCCCGCAATGCAGGCGATAACTTCGTATTTTGGCTGTTCGGGCGGTTGCCCAGCCATTGACAGGGTTCCCAGATGTTGCACCCTTGTCACCTTGTCCCGGGCCGTGCCATCGTCTTCGGTAATCTTGGCTTCAATGAGGATCTGAGGATTGAACTCGCTTGGAATGATAAAATCAGGAGTTTGGTCAAAACCGGGAATGCGTTCCGCCCGCTTTGTTTTTCGGTAACTGATCCCTGCTTTGCTTAGAACGTCTTCGATTGCTGACTCAAGACTATCTCGATTCCGGCTTTCGCCGGAGAGACGAATTTAGGGTATCGTTTCTTTTCGTCATTCCGGCGAAAGCCGGAATCCAGTGGTATGAAAGATGAATTAGATGTTTACACAATTATGGCCTTATTAATAATAGAAAGCGGAAAGAAGACAGAACAACAAAGAGGCACGTTTCCGCCGGATAGGATATGAATTCATTATAATTCAGGCCCCCTTCGAGTTCAAGGCGTTAAAAAGTGCGATGGGGGGGAATGAACATACCTCTCGATCATGGAGATCTTATGCCGCTACTATTTCTTGGCCAAGTGCTTCTCGATGGGAACATAATCCAGATCAAATCCGAAATACCGGGGACCAAGAAGGGCTAATCCTTCGGGTCTCCGGTACTTCACGTCGGCTCTCGCGCCCAACACGGCCACATTCATTCCTTCTTCCACGACAGTATTGGTATAAGGCTCGCCACTTGTAGCATCGATGATGGCAATGAGATCCGGACTTGTCACGAAAGGTTTCTCGTCCAGATACGTGATGTGGTTCTCATTCTTGAACCAGACCTTCAAAGTATGTCCGCTATTGGCCTCACTTCCCTGAATGATCGTCGTCCCATACATATACCCATCGCGGCTCTCCCACTCTTTTCGGCTGACCCGCCCCCTGAAGAGAACCCACCCTCCCATGGCTTCCGAAGCTGCCTTCGCGGGATCTTCACCGGCCTCGAGGGCTTTTCTGATCTGTCTTCCAATCTCAAGAGAACGACTCACTCCATCCGGTACAATCAGTCTCTTCATGTCGCGACCTTTCAGCAAAAAACCGGCATGAGCGCAAGGAGCCTTGATATCAGGCAGTTTGGTGGCGATACTGATCATCTTTCCGATGCGCTCTGCCACCTGTAAACTGACCGCCTTTTTCATGATCAGAACATTTCCCCAGGGATCGCAAATTGTCCCCGGTTCAAAGGTATAGCCCTGGACCGCAGGGGTCGTCTGGGCTAACTCAGGGATAGCGCGGCCTGCGTAATCACCATCAATGATCTTCACACCAAGGCGAATTGCGACATCGGTAGGTGCTGTGGAATTCCCCGCTCCCAACTCAAAGGGGACAATCGCTTCAATCCGATAGCCTGTATACTTCTCCAACTCCCTGACGGCTTCCACCATAGGTCTGGGTATCACCCAGTCTCCATAGCCGAGCGCCTTCCGTTCAGGAAGGGAGAGTGTTTTCTGAGGCGCAATCGACCCCATGCCAAAAACAGAGCAGGTCCAGGCATCATCCGGAATGACATCAGGCGGGCTCAATTCAATGGTCTTTCCTTCCTGAATGTGAGGAAGGAGATAATCCATCCCCATGTCGGGTCTCCCTCCTCCGCCGGTTCCCATAAGGGTAAGCCCTCTGATCAGATCTCTTACATCTTCTTCTGTTTTGATCAGTCTTCGTTCCATAGTTCCTCCTCAACTTCGTAGGGGCACGTTGCAACGTGCTCTTAGAGGCCGTAATATTGACAATTTACCGATATCGGCTGGGTGCGTAACATTAACCCCCATGCCCTTCATGCTATGCTCTATGCCCCTTGCGCGTGGTGGCATGAGACCCAGTGGCCTGCAGACACTTCTTCGAGACGGACGTCATCGGAACAACCGGCTTCAGCTACGGGACACCGACCCCGAAGACGACAACCACTTGGAATATTGGTGGGGCTTGGAATTTCGCCCTCCAGGATGATTCGATCTCGTTTGACATCGGGATCGGGAATCGGGATAGCAGAGAGGAGAGCCTTCGTATAAGGATGGATAGGGTGATGGAAAAGCTCACGAGCCTGTGCAATTTCGACAAGGGTTCCGAGATACATGACGGCCACTCGATCTGAGAGATATTTCACCGTGCTCAAATCATGAGAGATGAAAAGGTATGTGGTGGAAAGGAGGGACTTCAACTCTTCAAGGAGGAGCACGATCTTCGCACGGAGAGAAACGTCGAGGGCCGATGTGGGCTCGTCGAGGACAACGAATTTGGGTCGTGTGGCAATCGCCCTGGCGATGTTGACACGCTGTCTTTGTCCTCCGGAGAGTTCATGGGGATATCGGGTCAGAAGTTCACGGTCAAGCCCCACCTGATCCATGACTTCCAGGACCCTTTCCTCCCGTTCCCGGCGACTCCGCGTTTCGTGGAGGCAAAGGGGTTCTTCAACCGTCTGTCTTACTGAAAGACGGGGGTTGAGGGAGGCCATGGGGTCCTGAAAAATCATCTGGAGGTCCCTGCGCATGCGGCGAAGATTTTCCTCTTCCAGGCCAGCAAGATCCTTCTCTTCGAAAAGGATCTTACCATCTGTCGGTTCAAGAAGACGGAGAATACAACGAGCGACTGTCGATTTTCCACAGCCGCTCTCTCCAACAAGGCCCAGGGTTTCACCTTCCTGGATGGAAAAGGAAACGCCGTCTACCGCGCGAAGGACCGAACGCTTCGATGGCATTGGAATCAGGGATCGGAATGATATCCCCTGATCCTTCACGGAGAAATGTTTGCTCAAATCACAAATTTCAACGAGGGCCATAACTCCTGCACATCATACAAAATTCGAAATCCGAATATCAAAGTGCGACAAATTCTCATTGACGGGCTCGCCACCATCGACCGATGAAAATTGTTTCTCCCTCTCCCCTCAAAGGGGGAGAGGAGATGATGTGGATTGGATTCGCTACGCTTAATCCACCCTACCCTTGTCTCTATTTTTTAAGGTCGTCCGCCATTGTAGATGTTTGCTCTATGCTCTATGCCCTTTTCTACTGCGTAGCACGCCACCCAATGGTCTCCAGGGAACGCCTTCATCTCGGGCTTCATCTTTCTGCAATCCTCTGTGACCAGTAGACAACGGTCGGCAAAACGACAGCCCGGAGGCGGATGAACCAGACCAGGAACATTCCCCGGAATGGTCTCCATCACCGTATCGACATCCACCCTCGGGATCGAATGGATCAGCTTCAGCGTGTAAGGATGGAGCGGCCGGTGAAAGAGCTCTTTCACATCGGCTGTCTCCACAATCTGTCCGGCATGCATCACAGCCACCCGATTGCAGTAGCCAGCCACCACTCCCAGGTCATGAGTAATCAGAAGGATGGTAGCCCCCGTCCGCTCTCCCATCTCCTTGAGAAGGTCCAGGATCTGGGCAGCGATCGAAACATCGAGACCCGTCGTCGGTTCATCGGCAATCAGGAGTTTTGGGTTTGTCACCAGGGCCATGGCAATCATGATCCGCTGGCACATCCCTCCCGAGAGCTGATGGGGAAATTCGTGATAAATACGTTCCGGTGCTGGAATCCCTACCTGCTTGAGCATCTGAATCGCATGGTCACGGGCCGTCTTTGGATCCTTTTTCTTGTGGAGTCTCAGGAGGCGTTCGATCTGCCATCCCACAGAAAGAACCGGATTGAGAGAGGTCCTGGGGCTCTGAAAGATCATGGAGATATGGGATCCCCTGAGGGGTCTCATCTCTTCCTCTGAAAGCTCCAGAAGGTTCTTGTCTTCGAAGCGAATTTCCCCGGGAATGATCCTTCCGGGCGGCCTTATCAGACGCAGAATGGCCAGGGCCGTCACAGATTTCCCTGATCCGCTTTCACCGACAACCCCCATGATCTCTCCGGGTCGCACCGCGAGGTCGACCCCATCCACCGCCTCCACAATCCCTTCCTCTGTGTCGAAATGGACCGTGAGATTCGAGATCCGGAGGAGTGCTTCCATCATCGAATTCCCCTCATCCTGGGATCCAGGATATCCCGGAGCGCATCTCCCACCATGTTGAAGCAGAGAACCGTGATCATGATCGCCAACCCTGGAAAGAGGAAAACCCACCATTCCCCTGAGACGATATACGTGGCTCCCTCTGCCGTCATATACCCCCACTCACTCGCAGGAGGCTGAATGCCCAGTCCGATGAAAGAGAGCCCGGCTACGGTCAGAATGACCCAACCCATGGCGAGCGTAGCCTGGACGATCACCGGAGGGAAACAGTTGGGAAGGAGATGATAGAAGATGATCCTGGATCGGGGATTCCCTACTGTTCGTGCCGCCTCGGCATACTCCATTTCCCGGATGTGAAGCATCTCACCTCGAATGAGCCGGGTATAGATCGGGATGTGGGTGATGGCAATGGCGATCACCACATTGATGAGCTTATTTCCCAGGGCAGCCGTAATCCCCATGGCGAGAACAAAAGATGGGAACGACATGACCGTGTCTACAATTCGCATGACCAGATGATCCAACCACCCACCCGAATAGCCAGAGAGAGATCCCAGGAGAGAACCAATGCTCAGGGCGAGGATCGTTGCCACAAGGGCCACGAGCAGATCCACCCGGGCCGCGTAAATCACCCGGGAGAGGATGTCACGGCCGAAAATATCTGTTCCCATCGGATGTTTGAGGGAAACCGAAAAAAGCGCCTTGTTTGCATCCGTTGCGTTTGGATCGTAGGGCGAAATAAGGGGAGCGACAATCGCCATCAGGGTAATCGCCAGGATGATGATCAGGGCACTGAAGGAAAGGGTGTTACGGCGAAGACGTCGCAGGAAAGTCTGGAGCCGCGTCAAACGAAGTCTTGTTTCCTCCTTCTGCGTTTTCTGATACTCTGATTCCAAAGAATGTTCTCCCTTTCCCTCAGCGAAGCCTGATCCGCGGGTCCACCACGGCGTAACCAATATCCACGATCAGATTGACCATGACATAGATGACCGAAACGAACAGCACGAAGCTCTGGATGGGCTGAGCATCCTTCGACATAAGGGAAGTCACCGCGTAGTTTCCGATCCCCGGCCATCCGAAAACAAGCTCGATGACCACGTTCCCTCCCATTAAGAACCCGAAGATCACACCGATCAGGGTAATGACAGGGATCAACGTGTTTCGCAGAGCATCTCCATAGACGATCTGTCGGTGAGGAAGGCCGCTGGCCTCCGCAGCTTTAATGTAATCGCTCGCAAGAACCTCGAGCATCGTCGCCCGGACCATCCTGGTCAGGGGCGCCATCACGGAGAAGCCTAATGTAAAGGCAGGAAGAATGAGGTTGTGGAGGCTGGAGGCGAGGGCACGTAAGTTTCCTGTGAGAAGGGAATCCACCGTATAGAGCCCGGTGATCGAAACCGGAGGTGAAACCCCGGGGCTTAAACGACCCAGGGGTGGTGGCGCAATACCCAGGTGATAGAAAAAAATGTAAAGCAATAGGAGTCCAGTCCAGAACGTGGGCATCGCGACTCCAGCCACGCCGAATAGGCGGCAAGCATGGTCCCAGGCGCTGTCCCGCCGGACGGCTGAAATGACAGCCAGCGGTATCCCCACGCCGATCGCAATGATCAGGCTTAAGAGCGTTAATTCCAGCGTGGCAGGAATCCGCTGTGTGAAATCCTCCAGAACCGGGCGACCCGTTGAAGAGCTCTTTCCGAGGTCGCCCCGAACGAGACCCGACAGATATCGCCAATACTGGACATAGACAGGCCTATCCAGTCCCATCTCTTTTTCCATGAGGGCAAGATACTCAGGAGTAGCAAAGGGTCCGGCCTTTACCATGGCCGGATTTCCAGGGAGGAGATAGGTGAGAGTGAAAGTGATGATGGTGACCCCCAGGAGTGTGGGGATCACCATCAATAAGCGTTTGACCAGATAGCCACTAAGTCCCATTCAGATTTACCGAGACCCCTCAGGCTTTTCTATAGGCAGAATAATAACGTTCGAATGTATCCCAGCGCTTCTCCAGGCCGTAGAGATCCGTCTTCATGACCCGGGTCCAGTTGTCGTACCAGAGGAATCCCCAGACCGCTTCCTCGATGAGAATCTTCTGGATTTCCCTGGAAGCTGCGTTTCGTCTCTCGACGTTGGGTTCATGCATATTCTCTTCGATCAGCTTGTCCACAACAGGATTCGAATAGAAGTTGACGTTGGTTCCCTTTGCCTTGGAATGGAAGTTGAAGTTGAGATGGTAGAATGGGTCATTGACCCACGATTGGAAAGATTCGATGCAGATTTCGTGATCCCCCTTGCTCATACTCTGACGGAACGTGGCGTCCGTCTCTTTTACGATGTTAACCTTGATGCCGATCTTTTCCAACTCCCGCTGGATCCAGATGGCAGCCTGTTCGTGGGGAGCCCATCCCACACGGATCGCCATGTTCGTTGTGAACCCTTTCTCATATCCGGCTTCTTTAAGGAGGGCCTTCGCTTTTTCGAGATCGAATTTGTATTTGTTGGTGCTCGGGTCATAAGAGGGCGTTAGATCCGGAACAGGACTCTTCATCTGCCTACCGTAGCCGAAGAGAACATTGGGCATGATCGCCTCGATAGGAGTGGCATAGATGATGGCTTGTCGAACTTTAACCTTATCATACGGAGGCTTCTGCTGATTCATCGAAATGAAATGGCAGGCCGTATCAGGAACACTGAAGATTTTGAGTCCTGCCTCTCCTTCCAGGCTCTTCACATTCTTCGGGGAAAGCCCTGGTCTGCCCACCACGATATCGACGGCCTTCCGCTTGATCAGCATCACCCGGTCAGCCTCGTTGGGCACGAACTTGAGCACAATCCTTTCGAAATAAGGGGGTTTCTGCCAGTAGCCCTTATTGGCTTCGAGGATCACCTCCACGCCGGGCGTGTTCGTGACCAGTGTGTAAGGACCTCCTCCGATGGCATTTCGTTTCAGCCACTCGGTAGCCCATGGATCCTCCTTGGTAACGTGCTTCTTCACCTCCTCCGGATCGAGAATGGCGTTGTTACTCAGGGCGATGATGTCCAGCGCCATGGGAATGGGTTTTTTCATCTTAATGGCAAACGTATAGTCATCCCTAACTTCAAACTGATCGGGCGAATCGATCGTCAGGAGACTTGGAATAACAATCCGCATGTAACCGGGTGATTGAAGGCCCCGGTCAAAGGAATACTTAAAAGCGTGGGCAGTCACCGGGTTCCCAGTAGGAAATTTCACGCCTTTGCGGACTTTGAAGACAATAACAGATCCATCTTTCTCCTTTGTCCAGGACTCCGCCAGGCGGGGGGTAAAGTCGCCCGGCTTTGACAGGAAGAATCCCTCTTTATTCGGGATCGGCGACACCCCCCAGTAGATCGGCGTGTCATAGATATTGGCAACCACATTGTATCCTCCGATCGTCTTAAAAACCGCAGGATCTAAGGTATCAATCTCCGTATCCCAGGCGACGACCAGGGTCTTTTCTTCCGCTGCATTTGCTCTTCTGAGACCAGCCAGAGGAAATGTGGCAAATGGCAGGGCGAGGCTTGCACCAGCCGCCCCCTTCAGAAGGTCTCGACGAGTCAATCCATCCTTTCCATCCGTCCCTTTCTTTTTCATAGGCCCTTCCTCCTTCATTCTGGTTAATTGTTAAAATCGATATCCTGTCACGTTGTTGGCATTTTAACTTTCCCCTCCATTTTGGTCAAGCCCTTTTATCGAGGTCTATTGCTAAGACCTTGGAGAATTTGACAAGCCACTCAGGTTGGTATTAATGTTGTAATAACCACCAAGACGAGGTGTTTAAAAAATGAGTACAAACGAAGCCAAAGAGTACACCAATACGGGTCGTGAGGTGACCCAGATCGATCGCGTATTCGATCAGTTTGTTCGGGGGGTCTTTGTCATCACCACCCGGTGCGGAGAGAAATTGAATGGGATGGGAGCGGCCTGGGTGAACCGGTCTGCAGAACAGCCATTCTACTTGATGGCAAGCATATGGAAAAATAACTTCTCACACGATCTCGTCAAAAAGAGCGGTATCTTTGCCGTCCATGTTCTGAGGAGTGATCAGGTGGAGGTGGCCAGGCATTTCGGAAAGCAGTCGGGTCGCGATGTTGAGAAGTTCGCCCGGGTCCCATACAAGACAGCCAAGACAGGGGCTCCGATTCTCCTGGATTGTCTGGCGTATCTCGATTGCCGTGTCGTCAGCGCTACCGACTCGGGGGACCATACTATCTTTCTGGGTGAGGTCCAGGAGGCTGACTTCGTGACGAAGGGCGAAGCCCTCCTCTATCAGAGAAGCGATTACGCGGAGCCTCAGCCCGGTTCCATCGTAGGGGCAGGGCAAGCCCTGCCCTCCCAGGCCGCAGCAAAACAGAAAGTATTCAAAATCACGGTCAAGGAGATCCAGGGAGCTGGCACCTGCCGATTTGGGTTTAAAGCAGGGGACGTCTTCATCCATCCGGATCAGAGCCCGCCCAGCACCATCCCGAATTTCTGCGCATGGGCCTATCATGAGATTCATCCTGTCCTTCTGACCCTGAAATACGGCGGGAGATTTCCCTGGGAAGAGGGGAACGTGGCTGTGGCCTGCTGTTCCGATTCGAAGAATCCGGTCGTATTTCGAATTGAACTCTTGGGGGGATAGAAAGGTAATTAGATGAAGAAGCTCATGGTGAATTCCATCAAGTGCACTGGCTGCAGGAGTTGTATGCTCGTCTGTTCCTTCACTCATACAGACGAATGTAACTATCATGATTCCCGCGTAAAAATCGTTTCCGAAGAGGCACGGGGCAGGCATACACCGGTTCTCTGTCAGTTCTGCGAGGACCCTCCCTGCGTGAGTGCCTGTCCGGTCGATGCTCTGTCAAAACAACCAGCAACCGGTGCCATTCAGGTCAACCCGGATCTTTGCACTGGCTGCGAATCCTGTGTCAGCGCGTGTTCTTTTAATGCGATGTTTTTTGATCAGAAAAATCAGAGGGCCTTCACCTGCGATTTGTGCCAGGGAAATCCCGAATGCGTCAAGGTCTGTCAGCTCCCGGAGGCATTGGTTTATGCGTGAGGGCGTAGAGAAATTATTCTTCCTCTCCCCGGTGGGGAGAGGATTGAGGTGAGGGGAGAGTCCAGGCGGACCCACCCTCACCCTGACCCTCTCCCGCCAGCGGGAGAGGGAAATAGATGAGACAGAAGTAGGGTGGATTAAGCGACCCGTTGCGCCAGCGCTTGCGCGGCGAGAGCGAATCCACCACTCGTAATAATCATTGCGGAGGAGAACAGAAATGCCGTTTGCTATCGCTGGAAAGATACTTCACGTGGACCTTTCGAATAAGAAAATCTGGTCTGAACCCGTTCCTGACGAATGGATCGATCAGTTCATCGGTAGTCGCGGCATCAACGCAAAGATCCTCTGGCACTCTACGAAGCCAGGCATCGATCCCCTTGGACCGGAGAATGTTTTGATCTTTGGAACAGGAACGCTTTCCGGAACATTCGCCCCCACCTCGGGAAGGACGACGATCACCTGTAAGAGCCCATCTACTCACCTTTATCTCAAAACCAACGTGGGAGGTCATTGGGGAACGGAGTTAAAATTCGCGGGATTTGATTATCTCGTCATCCACGGCGCGGCAGCCTCACCGGTCTATCTCTGGATTCATGATGGAGAAGTTGATGTCCGGGATGCTGAACACCTCTGGGGAAGAGACGTCCGGGAAACGACGGAACTTCTTCAAAAAGAGGTGGGGGATTCCTCTGCCCAGGTGGCAGCGATTGGCCAGGGTGGAGAAAATCTGGTTTTGTTTGCCGCGGTCATGGTATCCATTTATAACGCTGCAGCCCGGGGAGGAGCCGGAGCTGTAATGGGTTCGAAGAAGCTGAAGGCCGTGATCGTTCGAGGTCATGGTGGAGTGAAGGTTGCCGATCCCAAGGAGTTCTACCGAAGCTCTCATGTCGCAATCAAGAATTCTTATGAAGATGCCACTGCCAAATTCGCACATCTCTACGGCACAGCTGGAAGTGTGCCCATGGTAAATGAAGCACGGGCCTTTCCGAGCTACAACTTTCAGAAAGGATATATTGAAGGGGCTGAAAAGATCGGGGGACCCTATCTTGCAGAGTCGGAGTATCTTAAGAGGAGGCTCGGCTGTAATGCCTGCATCTTCACCTGCCACCGTTACTGCGAGATTACTAAGGGGAAATATGCTGGGTGCTACACAGGTGGACCGGAGTATGAAACATTGAGTGCCCTCGGAGCGGGCTGCGGAACCATCGATCTGGAAACCGTCATCAAGGCCAACGAGCTCTGTAACATCTATGGGCTTGATACCATTTCGGCAGGAAACCTTATCCAGTGGGCCATGGAGTGCTATGAACGGGGTGTCATTACCCAAGAACAAGCCGGAGGCCTCAAGCTCGAATGGGGGAACAGTGAAGCCATTGTAGAAATGGTTCGAAAGATTGCACTGCGGCAAGGCCTTGGCAACATCCTGGCAGACGGGGTGAAAAGAGCCTCTGAAAGGATTGGCCAGGGCTCTGAGAAATGGGCCATTCAATCAAAAGGTCTCGAGCAATCACGGGTCGAAACAAGGGCTGCCTTCGGCTATGCCCTGGCCTTTGCAGTCAATCCCCGTGGGCCAGATCATCTACATTCCGAAACGATTGCGGAGTTTGGGACACGACCTGGAGGAAGACGTCTCATCAAGAAGATCACGGGAGATGAGAAATATGCCAACCCCAGGCTCACGGAGAAGCGACCTGAGATTGTTCGGTGGCATGAAGACTGCTTTGCGGCAACCGATTCCCTCGGGCTCTGCGCCTTTATTAATACGTCTCGCTTCGGGGTCGATCCTCAGCAGATGGCGGACATGTTTTCCGCAGCTATTGGAAAGAAAGTGAGTGAAGAGGAGTTGATGAGAGCTGGCCGTAGAATACTTACGTTGGAGAAGAGCTTTAACGTCCGGGAGGGCGCAAGCCGGAAAGATGACGTACTCCCTTGGCGGCTGATGAATGAACCTCTCGAGTCACTGATGCGTGGGAAAGACGTTTTAAAGGCGATCGAAGAGAAAGAAGGCTTTGTCCCGGTCAATTCTCCTGAGATGCTGAACCCTATGCTCGACGAATATTATAACCTCCACGGCTGGGACAGGAAGACAAGCTGGCCCTACCGGGAAACGCTCCTGGAGTTGGGGTTGAAGGAAGTGGTGGAGGAGTTGGAGCCGCAAGGCAGGGTGCCGCGCCGCTCATAGGATTGTGAGCGCTTAGCAAATCAACGTCGATAAAAGCCTGTCGATCTTATGCAGTTTGAAATTTGCATGCAGGGCAGGCCACCGTGCCTGCCTCAATCGGTCGGCACGGTGACCGATCCTACGCTTCTCGTTCCGGCAGGAACCGGAACGTTACATTATAGAACCCAGGTCGAAGCTGCCCCCCAGAGGCCCCTCTTCCGGGCGAAGTCCCGGATTAGGTGCAGGTACCATTGAGATGGTTCATGTCAAGATAAGGATCTTCTATCAGGCGATGCCGGACCAAGGAGTGTTGGAACTGGATGATGGCAGTTCTGTTGAGACGCTCCTCATGCGGGTCAGGGAGCGCTCTCAGAAGGAGCGATCAGATACGCGGAATGTCATCCTGGCCTTCCTGGACAATACTGGGAGTCTGATTGTCCTTCTCAACGGGATGAGCATTTATTCTCTCTCCGGCTGGAAGACAATCCTGCAGGACGGGGATGAAGTCTCATTCCTTCCAATGGTGGCAGGCGGGTAGAAAAAGATAATTGCTTTTCAGTAGGGGCACGTTGCAACGTGCCCCTACTCTGACATAACGTATTCGTAGCCGCAGGCTTCAGCCTGCGCAATGTTTCAGGAGGTGAACGTGGATAACGACCAAAAGACTAAGATCCGCCTTCTCGGCATCTGTGGAAGCCCGAGAAAGGGAAATAGTCTATTCCTTCTTCAACAGGCTCTCGACGAGGCAACGAAGGCCTATCCTGAAGGTGTAGAGACGGACACCTATCTTTTCGGTCAAACTCCGTTTGCCCCATGCGATGCATGCGGTGCTCATAAAAGGCTTAAAGGAGAATGCCGCCTCAAGGACGGCTTTCAGGAACTCCGGGATAAATGGCTCGATGCGGATGCAATCATCTATTCCCTACCCGTCTATCACATGGGCATTCCGGGGCAGGTGAAATGTTTTATCGATCGCCTGGGAAACTCACTGGGCTACTACTTCACGGAATACCTTGGTGGCGAAGGAGAACCGGTCTACCGTATGCCCCGCTTGATGAAGGTGATTGGAGGCATCACCCAGGGGAGCCATATCTTCGCCGGTCAGGAACATGCCCAGGCTTTCATCAATACGCATGCCATACTGATGCGTTGCATACCCGTTCCGGGAGACCTTTGGGAATCTTACATCGGCGCTGCCGGATGGACAGAGGTCAGCCCTAAAGTAAGCGCAATCAAGACCCTTGTGGAAGAAGGAAAGCCGGATGCACAGATTGCCGTTCGCTCTGCCCGGGCTCTCGGAAGAAGGGCCGTCGAGATGGCAATGATCGTCAGGGACGGCATCGCCGCCAACGAAGCCGTATTCTCGAATGATCCCTCTTACCTGCCCCTGTTGAAGAAAATCATAAAGAAGGAAACCCTAAGACATCCCTGAAGTCTTTCGTTCGGTGAGGAAAACAGGAAACCCTCCGGAGGTTGAGCTCCGGAAGGTTGTCTATTCTCAGGTGAGATTTCTGGCCTCATGGGTTAAAAACCGCGACTTTCCCTCCTCTACGGAACCGTAAACACGGCTGTATCCTCCCCCACTTTATTGATTACCTTGAGCTGATCAGGCCCTGAGATTGCACCTTTGGGAATAAGAATGTTGACTTCGCTTACCCCTGTCTTCGGGTTCATCGTCCAGTTCACCACTTTACAGGATTTTAGCCCGAGCATGACTCTGGAGAGATTGACGATCAAACATCTGCCTCGAATTCCCACGATAGCATGGAGATCATGGCGTGAGGTGTCTTTTTGACGCTTCCAGTCCTCATAGCCTCAGCAAGGCCAGGCACCTCTTTCTGAATCATCTTTGAAAAGGTACTCCATAAGACCATAAACTGAAGTGGATAAGGAATGCCCACAAGAAGTGAATACTCTTTGAGGGGCATCTCGCTGTTTTTATTATTGAAAAATGTGCAGTGATAAGTTAAGGTTTCATCCATGAGTTACCGTAGGATTCTTGTTGTGAGGCTGAGCGCAGTGGGAGATGTCATTCGAACACTGCCTGCTGTAAAGGCCTTAAAAAATTATTATCCTTCCTCCTCTATCACCTGGGTTGTCGAAGAACCTTCCAGGGCCCTATTGGAAAGCCAGCCTGAGATCGATGAAGTGATTTTGTTTCCCAGAAAGAGCTGGACAAATGGAATGAAGTCGGCAAGAGGGATATGGGGGACAATGGGGGAAATCCGGGAATTCATTTCCGATTTGAGGAGCCGAAGGTTCGATGTCGTTCTCGATTTCCATGGACTCCTTAAGAGCGGGCTCCTTTCCTTTCTCTCACGTTCTCCCAGGCGGGTTGGATTTGATCGAAGGTCGGGCAAGGAGGGCAATTTTCTTTTTTCGAACGTGAAGGTGAAACTTCCAGAAGAAAGGATGAATCGATTTCAAAGGAATTTTGCACTCCTCAGGGGGATGGGATTGGAGGTGAAAAGTTTTCACCCCACACTTCATATTCCCCCCCGGGACAGGGAATACGTGGAGTCATTCTTTAAAGAGATATCGACCTCCCTCAAGAGGCCATTGATCGCCATGCATCCTGGGACAAGCCCCAAAACCATTTATAAAAGGTGGATGCCCGATCGATATGCTCAACTGGCAGACCGATTGATCTCCGAACTCAAGGCAACCGTGGTCTTCACCTGGGGTCCTGAAGAGTTGGAGTGGGTAGAAGGGATTCGAAAGGAAATGAAAGAACCGTCTATTCTGGGACCACGGACCAAATCTTTGACGCAGTTGGGGGAGGTCTTCAGGCGGTGCGATCTTTACATCGGTGGAGATACGGGTCCGATGCACATTGCCTCCCTGATGGAGACCCCTGTGGTCGTCATTTATGGGCCAACGGATCCGATCGTGAACGAACCGTTCGGGCACCACAGAAAAGTGAGAAAAGAAGCGGGGTGTAATCCATGTCGAAAGCGATCGTGCAACGAACTCACCTGTCTGAAAATGGTCACCGTCGATGATGTGTTTAAAGCAACAAAAGAGATTTTAGTTCAGCTGACTAAAACCTGAACTAAAAAATGAATAGGATTTGCTGTATGTCGGTCATAAAGAACATCGCCGCCTTTAAGAACTGGCCGCTGTTATACGCAGGGCGTTACGGGTTTTTGCGCAATGAGTTTGAAATGATCCATCGAAGCGGGATCAGAATAAAGTTGCGCCCCAATACCGATGATTTGAAGATTGTGAAATCGAATTTTGTTACGATGCACTACTTCAGAGATTTTGTTCCCATCACAAAGGACTCCATCGTTGTGGATGTTGGAGCGCATATTGGATCTTTTTCTCTGATCGCTGCAAGAAGTGCCGACCGGGTACTTGCCTATGAGCCGGAGCCAATGAACTACCAAATGCTGAAGAAGAACGTGGAACTCAACCACTTGAAGAACCTAACTATTTTCGAAATGGCGGTTTCTGGTTCGAGCGGGTATCAAGATATCTGTGCTTATGTTGATGGTTCGACAGGGAGTCATTCCTTATACAAGAAAGAATCAAATCATATGATGAAAAAGCGGGTTCAAACGATTTCACTCGAGGATATCATAAAGAGAGAGGATTTATTACGAATTGATTTTTTAAAATTGGATTGCGAAGGTGCGGAGCATGATATCTTTAGAAAGATGAGTTTCGACACGGCCACCCCAATAAGGTCCATCGCCATGGAGGCACATCGTGTTCCACAAGAATTTTCCATCGATATTCCCGCCAGACTGAAGGAACTTGGTTTTGAAGTGAGGACGGAGCATCACGGCGGATATGCGTATGCCAAGCGAAACAAACCATATCCTTCCACTTGATGTATTTCACCGATTTTCTAAAAAATACATTAAAAAGTGTCACCCTAAAAAACCCTCTCCTCTGGCGACTGTCCTTCGTCCAGGTTGCACCGGGACTATGGAGGATGGAGGATGGAGGAGGGGAGAGTAGGAGAGGGTAGGGTCATATGATTGACTTGGATAGGTGGATATAATAAAATTGTTTCTTTAATAGGTTATGGATACTATAAAACCCGAATTTAGACAAGTGAAACGCATATTGGTTAGAGGCGTAAACTGGGTGGGTGATACCGTTCTCACTTATCCAGCAGTTCAACAATTGAAAACGCTCTTTCCCCATTCCCATTTAGCTATCCTGGTTTCGAGCCCTCTCGTCGATCTATGGAAGACATCTCCCTATGTCGATGAGATCATCCCTTTTCAAAAGAAAAAGGGTATTGGATCTTTTTGGGAAGATTTGAACATCAGCCAATCTTTAAATGAGAGGAATTTTGATTTGGCTGTCATCTTTCCAAGATCCTTTCGTTCAGCCTTCCAGATCTACTTAGCTCGAATCCCGATTCGGATCGGTTACCAAGATGAAGGACGTTCGTTTTTCCTTACCCACGGAATTCATCGTACGAAAGAGATCCTTCGTTCCCATCGAGTCCATTATTTCCGAAAACTAACTGAGCCATTGGGGAGAGTAGAAAGTTTTCCCTCTCTCCGGATCGTTCTCAGGGAGGAGGATCGAAGATGGGCTGAGGAGAGGCTCAGAGATTTTGGCATTCAAGATGGAGGGCCCTTGATCGGCATGAACCCAGGTGCGACTTATGGTTTGGCCAAATGTTGGTCACCCCGTCGGTTTGGAGAATTAGGGAAAAGGCTCTGCGAGAAATGGGAAGCCACCCTGCTCCTCTTCGGAAAGGAGGAGGAGGGGCCCATTGCCAAAGAGATTCTACAAAATTTGGAAAATGGGGGAATCGATCTGACTGGCAAGACCCGTCTCCTTCAATTGGCTGCACTTTTAGAGCGTTGTCGTCTCCTCGTGACCAATGATACGGGGACGATGCATGTAGCTACTGCTGTAGGGACGTCTGTGGTAGCCCTCTTTGGTTCGACCGATCCTTCCGTCACCGGGCCTTGGGGAGATGGCCATGTGGTCGTGAGGAAGGATGTCCCTTGCAGTCCCTGTTTGAAGAGGGTTTGTCCCACTGACCATCAATGTATGGAATTGATTACGGTTGATGAAGTATTAAAGGAGTGTGGAAAATATTTATGACCCTCTCTCCGCTCATCCAAGACTTATCGGTTTTTGCCCGAAACCCGATCTCTGTATGTATTATCTGTTTCAATGAAGAAGATAATATCCGACGATGTCTGGAAAGTCTTAAATGGGTCAACGATTCTGGAGGCGAGATAATCGTGGTTGATTCCTTCAGCACCGACAGGACCGTAGAGATATGCCAGCAGTTTACGAGCAAAGTTTTTCGGAACAAGTGGCCTGGCTATGTGAACCAAAAGAATTACGCCCTTAACCTTGCTTCCAATGAGTGGGTTCTTTCACTGGATGCAGACGAAGTCATTTCTGACCAGGCCCGAGGTGAAATTATCCAGGAATGGAGAAAGAGTGGCCATGGAAAATATGATGGTTACTATTTTAAACGGCATACCTTTTATCTCGGTAGATGGATTAATCATGGGGGTTGGTATCCAGATTACAAGCTACGACTGTTCAGGAAGACCAAAAGTAAATGGGGTGGCTGTGACCCGCATGACCGCGTGATCATCAATGAGCCTGCCTTGCTGAAAAGGTTTGAAGGCGAAATTATCCACTACACCTATAAAAATATCTCGCATCAGCTCAAAACGATAGATCGATTTTCTGATGCCGTTTTAGAGACACTTTTAGCCAAAAAAAAGGGATTCAGTCCCTTTCATTTCCTCTTCAGACCCCCTTTTAAATTTCTGGAAACCTATATCTGGAAAGCAGGCTTTTTGGACAGCCTCCCGGGTTTAATCATCGCTATCCTATCAAGTTACTATGTCTTTATTAAGTACGCCAAACTGTGGGAATTGACCATCACCAAAAAGGAAAATGAAGATGGCTCCTCATGAGGAGCCCTTAATGGGTAATCCGATCCGATCTGATGAGATCGAGGTGGCGATCTTCCGAGTCAAATTAAGAATATTTTCATGGGGAGCCAGAATCGATGGGCGTCAGGACTTTGGTAACCAAAAATTTTGGAATGCAACATCCCCATGATAAAGTGGTTGAAATGTTGACCAACTTTGGCCATCGAGGGAGGTTGTTGGATGCACCTGCAGGGGATGGAGCTATTTCTCAGAGATTGAGAGAGGCAGGCTTTGAGGTGGTTGCCGCGGATATCAATCCTCAAAAATTTTATATCAAAGGGATCTCTTGCAAAAAGGCCGATTTGAACCAGAACCTCCCCTTTGAGAATGAGAGCTTCGACTTCATTCTCTGTTCCAATGGCATTGAACATCTGGAGACCCCTTTCCTTTTTGTCAGGGAATGCTTTCGAATTCTTAAGGGGAGAGGAAAACTCTTGATCACCACCCCCAATACCCTCAACCTGAAGTCGAGGTTGACCAACCTTCTCATGGGGTTTAACCTCTTCAAGGGGAGACCCTGCAATGAGGTCGACCTCTATCAGGGGGGAGGCCATATCAATCTGACGAATTATTATGAACTGAGGATCAATCTCCATCGAAATGGATTTCGGATTATCGATGCGACGACTCACATGTTCAGCAACACGGCCATGTTCTTATTCCCCCTCTATCCGTTCATCTATCTGATGACCGACCGAGCCTTCAGAAGGGAAAAGAGGCCGTTGCAGAGGGAGAGGAATCGGGAGACGTTTCGTCATGTCCTGTCCGCGGACCTTATCTTTGGGAAAAAACTATTTTTAACTGCCGAAAAAGACCCCGATTACCAAAAAAATATATGAAGATCCTTCATCTCTTCAGCGATTGGAAATGGACAGGACCCTCTGAGCCGGTGCTCAATCTTTGCAAGGCTTTGGAGGAGAAAGGGCATGATGTCACATTGGCCTATCGCAAACCACCTCTTCCCGTGGAGAATAGTCTGGAGAGGAGGGCCTTGGAAGAAGGGGTGAAGGCGACCGATCAGTTCCACTTGAACCCTGTCCTGAAACTCTCCCGGCCTTCTTTCATCTGGAATAACCTTTGCGATGTGTTGCGTCTCACTCAATATCTGGATCTGGAGAGGTTTGATATTTTAAATGTCCACCAATCCCTTGACCATATTCTGGGAGGGATGGCTGCCCGAAGATCGAACCATCCTGTCATCGTCATTCGCACAGACCATAAACGGGATTCCTTAAAACCCCACTTGGGGAATCGCCTTCTGATTTCAAAACTGACTGATGGGATGATCACCCATTCGGAAAGGGCAAGGAAGGAGGATGGAGAACATTTTGGACTGCCCATGGAGAGGATCGGCAGGATTCCTCCCGCTCTGGATCTGGATCGATTCAATCCCCAAAGGGAATTTAAGAATATGAGGGCCGTCTTTGGCATTGACCAAAAGGATATCGTCATCGGGATGGTTGCCCGATTTCAGAAGTATCGAAGAACGGAGGTCTTCTTAAAGGCGGTCCATACCATTGCCGAGGAATTTCCAAACATCAAAATTCTCTTAGTGGGCCGATCGAGTCAGATGGAGGAAAGTGTGATCCAGCCCGTAAAAAGACTCGGCATTGAACCTTGGGTGATCCTTGCGGGATATCGAACCGATGACTACATCGATACCTTGGCCTGTATGGATATCTTTACCTTTCTCATGGCAGGCTCTGACGGAACCGCGCGAGCCCTCAGAGAGGCGATGACCATGGGCAAACCAGTGGTCGTTGCCAATCGAGGGATACTGCCAGAATTGGTGGAGGATGGGGTTTCAGGTTTGGTGGTCGAGGACACCCCTGAGGGATTAGCGAAAGCGACCCTCCAGCTCCTTCGCCATCCGGAGTTGAGGGAGGAGATGGGGAAGGCCGCCTATCAGAAGGCCTATCAAGAATTTCGGTTAGATCGCCAGGGGGAGGCCGTGGAGAGATTTTATCAAGAGATGATCGCACTCGGGAAGTGGAAAAAGTGATTAGAATTGCAACAGGGATTTTGAATCTATCAAAGAAAAAGGGAGGTGCCGAAAGATCTTTGGCCGACCTGTGTACCTCTTTGGCGAAGGAGGGCCATGAGGTCCATGTCTATGCAGAGCAATGGGATGAGGAGGATCGGGGGATATCTTTTCATCGTGTAAAGACCATCCCTTTCCCAAAGAGCCTTCGTTTTCTCTCTTTTGCCATCAAGGCAACGAGAGAGATAGAGAAGGGACATTATGATTTGACCCTTGGCGTAGGAAATACCTTGAAGGCGGATGTGCTTCAACCCCGTGGGGGGGTCCATTGGGCATGGTTTTGGCGAAGCCTCAGAGCCTATGACGATCCTATTCTATGGACGATAAAATTTTTAGGGAGGATTTTAAGCCTCAAACAATGGGTGAGCGGCTGGATCGAGGATGCCCCTTACCGGAAGAAGAAACTTCCAAAGATCATCGCTATCTCCGATATGGTGAAACAGGACATGATGCATTGGTACAAGATCCCAGAGGACCGGATTGCGGTTGAATACACTCGGGTGGATATCGAGCGGTTCCATCCTCGAAACCGTCAATATCGGGAGGAGATCAGGAGAAGGCATGGTATCGGAGATGAATGTGTCATCCTCTTCGTCTCCAATAATTATAGGATGAAAGGGCTGGGTTACCTGATCAGGGCATTGGCAAAAAATAAGAGGGAGGGCTGCCCTCCCTTTAAGCTTTTGGTGTTGGGACGAGATCGGCAAAGTCCTTATCTCCGTTTGTCAAAAAAAATAGGGGTTTCTGAAGAGATGGTCTTTGCGGGTTCCACGGATGAGCCAGAAAGATATTATGGGGCCGCAGACCTTCTCGTCCATCCGACCTTCTACGACGCCTGTTCGCGAACGGTGTTAGAGGCGATGGCCAGCGGACTTCCCGTGATTACGACCACCTCCAATGGTGCCAGTGGGATATTGACCAATGGTGAGGAGGGGTTTGTCATCGAAGATCCACGAAATATAGAGAACTTCTCCGAAAGGATCGCCTTTTTTTGGGATGAAGAGAAAAGAAAGGGGGTGTCGTTTCGCTCCCGTCGGTGTATCGAACATTACGCATCCCATCAGGATGACCCATCCATGGGAGATAACCTTCATCGTTATATAGAAAAAAAGGGGAAGAAGTGTGGATGGGAATAAAAAGAGCCCTAACTTAAAATTATTAAAAATCCGCTTGGGCATCCCCTCACTGACGCGTGGAATGGAGGCTTCAGCCGGTAAAATTAAGGCGACCTGCCTCCGCCGAAACGCTTCGTGCAGGCAGGCTAAAGTCGCCCACTCCATGGGAGAGTGAGGGATTACCAGCTTGGTAAAGGTTTGGAGGTCCACCTGTTCGACCGCTTACGCAACATCAAGGTAAATTGGAGGTATGAATGGAAAAATCGGACGATACATTTAGTTGGAGTAGATTTTATTCATACCGATTGGAGATGCGAGACCAATATCAAACAGTATATCATCTCAAGCTGAAAAAGAAATTACAGGATGTGATGGTGGAGGAAATAAAAGATGGAAATAAAATACTCGATGTAGGGGCATACGGGAGAAGTCTTGGAGAGGAGATCATGATTAAATTCCCCTCTATCATATACAAAACGATGGATATCGATAAGGCCCAGACTCATGATTATTATTCCCTTGAAGAGATATCCGAGTCTTTTAACATGATCATCTTATCAGAGGTGATCGAGCACCTTGAATTTCGCGAAGGCATTTCCCTGTTGGGAAAACTTTTCGAATTGCTTAATAGGGGAGGAAAAATCATCGTCTCGACACCCAATATCCACCATCCCAATCGTTACTGGTGGGATTCTGACCATAAGACCCCCTACCGTTATGATGAGATCGGAGGGGCCCTCCTTTCTGTGGGATTCAGAGTGGATAAAATGTATCGGATCTATAATGACCAGTTTTTTAAAAAACTTTTTCGCATCTATGTGGCTTCCTATCTCCACCAATATCTCGATATCGACTTTGCAAAATCGATTGTCGTGGTGGCGATTAAACCACCCGCTGTATAGAAAATAAAAAATATTTCCTTCCCCCTCGAGACTGTGTTGCAATAGGTAAAGTGGGGGAAGATGTCATGCTGAACTTGTTTCAGCATCTAATAAAATCAAGAAGTTGCGAGACCCTGAAATAAATTCAGGGTGACAAAATAGTAATTACGACACAGTCTCCTCGCGGGGGAGGATGAAGGTGGGGGGGAATGGATTCTTCGCTATCGCTCAGAATGACAAGATAGAGGCCCATTAGCGTTCTCATAGCCGATAAAATCGCTTAATTTAGGAAAATGTTATTTTCATGCAACCATTGGGTTAAGACATGAAGGTGGTCTTTCTGGTAAACAGTGTGGATGGGCCCAGCACCCGATACCGGGTCCTCCAGTATCTTCCATATTTTAAAAAAGAGGACTGGGAGACCAAGGTCTCTGTTTTTCCAAAGGGTATGAGAGAAAAAATTCAACTCCTTTTCTCTCTGAAGGGCTTTGACATGGTCTTTCTTCAAAAAAGGCTTCTAAGTCTCTTCACCGGTCACCTATTAAGAAAACATTCCAAGCGGCTGATCTTCGATTTTGATGATGCCATCATGTTCCGGGATTTCCCCAGAGGTGATTTCCACTCTCGAATCAGGGAAAACAGATTTGTTAGAATGATGAAAAACGCTGATATGGTCATCGCGGGTAATGATTACTTAAAAAAACAGGCCATCTCTTACAATGATCATATTTTCATCGTCCCTACCCCGATCGATATGAAACGATATAGACCCAAAATCTATTCAAGGGAAACGCCCACCCTTACTCTGGGATGGATTGGGAGCAGTTCCACCCTCTATTATTTAGAGCGACTGAGGTCGGTCTGGGACCGTCTTTTTATCAGATACCCAAATATTCAATTAAAAATCGTTGCGGATCGGTTCTTTGATAGTGATCATATCCCCGTCATTAAAAAAAGATGGGACAGTGGAGGAGAGATGGATGACCTCCACTCCTTTGATATCGGTTTGATGCCGTTGACCGATGATCCTTGGTCAAGGGGAAAATGCGGCTTCAAACTGTTACAATACATGGCTGTGGGCCTTCCGGTTGTCTGTTCACCTGTCGGGGTCAATCAAGAGATCGTTCAACATGGGGTGAATGGTTTCTGGGCGACTCATGAGGAGGAATGGCTTGAACATCTCGGCAGGCTCATTCAGGACTCGAATCTCAGAGAAAAGATGGGCAAAAGGGCTGTTCAAACAGTGGAGGAAAACTACGCCCTGGAGCTCTGGGCCCCTCGGCTTCTTGAGATATTGGGTTCATCTCTGAAGCATTAGATCTTTATGTTGTAAAAATCGGTAGCCAGATGTGCTTCCAAACCTTTGCATAGCGGTTCTTTGCCTTGTCTTATAGGGAACATTCCATTTCACTTAAAGTGAATTCTGCAAAGTGCTTGGTAACTCTGTGAGTAAACGCTTAAAGGTGCCGCTGCAAAGCTTTTTCAGCACACCTGGCTACCTCTTTGGACCTTTTTTCTGGAATTGTAAGGTAGATCATCATGCCATGAATCAAAAACCTCATTTTAAAAAAATTACGAAGGGTGAGATGAGAGGATGGGTGAGGCAAGAAATCGTTGACCTCCTCCCCACCCCCTTCTTTGAGGATCCGGTCTCCTCCATCCGGAATTTGGGAGGGGAAGCGATCAAGGCATCAAGACTGCGTTTCGCTGCCCTCTTCCCATTAACCGATGGGAGGAGAATATTTTTTAAAAGGGATAAGACAAAAGGGCCGCTCGCTTCCTTAAAATTCCTGATGGTTCCCTCCAAAGGCCGGAAGGAATGGTTCATTGCCGATCAATTGAAACGAAGAAACCTCCCAGTCCCTGAACCGTTGGGTTGGTTGGAAAAGATTCATCGAGGTTTTGTGAAAGAGAGTTATTATCTTTCAGAGGCTGTTGGATCAGGGGTTTCATGGATTGAAGATCCCGTGACATTAGAAAGTCCTTCTGCTCTTTTTACCCTGGCCAAGACCCTGAAGAAGATCCACGATGCAGGACTCTTTCACAAAGATCTTCACGCTGGAAATTTTCTATGGAATGGGGTGTCTTTCTATCTCACCGATTTACATCGTGCCGAGATCGTTCGTTCTCTCTCTCTGAGCAAGAGGTTAAAGAATTTATCCCAACTCTTCCTTTCTTTAAGATCCGGATGGGGGGAAAAAGAACAAATCCAATTTATCGAAAAATATTTTGAGGCGGATCCCTTTCATTTGCAACAAAAGGAAGAACACCTCCGGAAGGTTCATTTCCTCATGGATCGTTTTCAAAAAAGGCATTGGAAGAGCAGGACAAAAAGATGTGTAAAGGAGAGCACTGAATTTTCGATGAAGAAGGAGGAAGGGGTTCGCTATTACCATCGACGGGATTTCAACCTGGAGGAGATCCAAGGGGTGATCGAAGAACACCTCTCCCTCGTCAGAGAAAAACCGTCGGCATTGGCAAAATATAGTTCAAAGGTCATCGTTTCCATCTTGAGTGTTGGGAAAAACAGAGTCTGCGTCAAACAATTTTGTTATCCCCATGGTTGGGGCATCCTGAAAGATCTTTTTCAGCCCTCGAAGGGACTTAAATCTTGGGAGGGAGGGAACGGACTGAGAGTGAGAGGGATCTCGTCTATCAAACCTCTCGCTCTGGTCGAGAGGGATTGGTTCAGGGGGAGGGAGAGTTTTTTTCTGATGGAGGCCCCGGAAGATGCACAGGAGTTGGATCGCTCCATTCTCAAGGGGTTTAAAGATGTTCAGGGAAAGAGGCTGTTTATTAATGCCTTTGCCCAATGGCTCTCCCATTTCCATCAGATGGGCCTCTATCATAAGGATATGAAGGCCGGGAACATCCTATTTTCAAAAAATGGGGAAAATCTCAATTTCCAACTCCTCGATCTGGAGGATATCCGGTTGGATGAGAAGATCAATGAAAAAAAGTTGTTTAAAAATCTCCTTCAACTCAACACCTCTGTACCAACTATTTTTACCCGGACGGACCGTCTCAGGTTTTTCAAAGGGTACCTTCGTTTAAATCCGATCATCAAAGACCGAAAAATTTTCCTTCGACGTTTAATTGAAGAGAGTAAGCGGAGAGGGACAGTATACGTTACACCCGAGGGCGTAATAATTAAAACAACGTGAACTAAATCCCCCCTTTACCAAAGGGGAGAAGCACCATCCCCTCCCTTTGGAAAAGGGAGGTTGGGAGGGATTTTCAAAGCAGTCAATGATTACCATTCGTTAAGTTTGTTATCATTCGGGTCATTCGTGCCACTGATGGATCTCTCGATCATTATTGTCAATTGGAATACAAAAAATCTTCTTCTCCAATGTCTAAAGTCAGTCTATAAGACGGTTAAGGAGATGGAGACGGAGGTTATTGTGATTGACAATGGTTCTCAGGATGGGAGTGGGATGGAGGTGGAGGGAACATTTCCGGCCGTTCAACTCATCGAGAATGAGAAAAATCTTGGATTTGCAAAGGCCGCCAACCAAGGGCTCCGAAAGGCATCAGGGAGATACGCCCTCTTGCTCAATCCGGATGCTCAAGTGAAGGAAGGGGCCATCGACAGGATGTGCTCTTTTATGGATGCTCATCCAGAGGCCGGGGTGGTAGGGACGCAGCTTTTAAATGCCGATGGCTCGAAACAGAACTCGATTGCCAACTTCCCATCTTTGGCCACGGAGCTTCTTAACAAAAGCCTCTTGAGGCGGTTATTTCCAGACAGATTTCCAGGGAAGGAAAGAGATTACCCTGAGCCTGTTGAAGTGGATTCCGTCATTGGTGCGGGTATGATGGTAAGACGAGATACAATGGAGCAGGTGGGCTTACTCGATGAGGGTTATTTTCTTTTTCTCGAAGAGACCGATTGGTGTTACTGGATGAAGAAGGCCGGCTGGAAAATCTACCATGTCCCTCGGGCTGAAATCTACCATTTTCAGGGAAAGAGCGCGGAGAGGGAGAAAAATAGGGCGAGGGTTGAATATTATCGCTCCCGTTATCACTTTTTTAAAAAGAATAGGGGGAGTTTGCAATGGTCCATTCTGCTCATGGGATTGATCACCCGATTATGCGCCGAACTGATTTTTATGTCGGTTGCTTGTCTTTTTACTTTCTTCATCATCAACAAATGGAAAAGTAAACTTTCAATCTATGCTTATTTACTATGGTGGCATCTGAGGTTGTGCCCCGAAGAGATGGGTTTGAGGGGAAAAGATTTTTCTTTGAAATAAAAACCATTCTATGAACGATTCTCAGGGACTCGAAATTAACCTTCATGTTTCGTTAAATCGGCAGATGAGTGTGCTTCCAAAACTTTTTGAAGTGGAGTGACTCAAAATGAGAAATCTTTAGAAACATGTGTGGTGAAGAAATGCCGGCCTGTGGCGATGAATTTGAATGAACCTGTCAACGTCGCGGGTAAAACATTTTGACATCAGAAGGGCAAGAGGTTAAAAAGATAATCTGTCATTCGATCATCTCTCAACTTTAAAACGGTGGAGCGAAGAGGAAAATACTATGGGTCGAGGATTGACGATTTGGTTAACAGGCCTTTCATGTTCAGGGAAGACAACTCTGTCGAAGTTGATTGAAGCCGAACTTCGGGGCAGAGGATTGGAGAAAATTGAAATCTTGGATGGAGATGTTGTCCGAACCCATCTTTCAAAAGGTCTTGGCTACAGCAAGGAAGACCGGGATATGAACATAAAGCGGATAGGTTATGTATGCAAACTTCTTACCAGAAATGGAATTATTGCCATCTCGGCAGCGATCTCTCCTTATCGGGAGGTCCGTGATTTCAACCGCAGAGAGATCGTTGACTTTATTGAGGTTTATTGCAAATGTCCTCTGGAGGTATGTATTGAAAGAGACGCGAAAGGACTCTATAAGAAGGCCTTAGCCGGAGAGATTAAAAACTACACAGGAATTGATGATCCTTATGAAGAGCCATTGGATCCGGAAGTGGTTCTGGAAACAGATAAAGAAACCCCTGAAGAATCGGTAAGGAAGGTGATCCAAAAACTTGAGGAATTAGGATATCTTCTTAAGAAGCACACAGTCAAAAGAGGAAGGTGAAGGGGATAAATAGGGGAAGGATTCGATGGTTGGGGTGATCTCGGTTTTACTTGACGAGATGGAAATGTTATGAGGGGGAGGATTTTATGATTAACGTAGCCGTGGTGGGGGCAGGGGCTTGGGGAAAGAATCACATTCGGGTATTCTCCGAAATCCAAAATGTTCGATTGAAATATATCTGTGATAACGATCCCTCGAAATTGTTATCCATACGGAAAGCTTATCCCCAGTCGGCGGTTGTCGAGGATCTGAAGCCCATTCTTCTTGACCCGGAAGTCACAGGAGTCATAGTGGCCTCTTCAGCCATCTCCCATTACTCTTTGTCAAAGGAGATATTATTAGCCAATAAGGATGTTCTGGTCGAGAAACCCATGGCGTTAAATCCTAAGGATGCAAAGGAGGTATTGGAGATTGCGGAGAAGAGTGGAAAAATCCTCATGGTTGGCCATCTTCTGATTTATCATCCTGTGATCGATCGACTGAAGGAGATGGTTGCCTCTGGTGAATTGGGGAAGGTCTATTATATTTATACTCAACGGGTCAATCTCGGTGTCATTCGTCAGGATGAAAATGCCCTTCTTTCGTTTGCTCCCCATGACATCTCAGTGATCCTTCACCTTCTCGAAGAAGAACCTGTAAGGGTTTCAGCCCATGGGGAGAGTTACATCCAACATGGAATTGAAGATGTCGTGTTTGTCAGTCTTCGGTTCTCCGATGGTAAGATGGCAAATATCCATTTGAGTTGGCTGGACCCCCATAAATTGAGGAGGATCACCATCGTGGGTTCAAAGAAGATGGTGGTTTTCGATGATATGGAGTCCTCTGAGAAATTGAAGATATACGATAAAGGCGTGAGGAATCTCTCTTATGATACTTATGGAGAATATTTAAGCCTGAGATTTGGAGATATTACCATCCCGAGCATTAAGATGGTAGAGCCTCTTCGAGCCGAAGCAGAACATTTTATTCAATGCATCGAATCAAGAAAAGAACCTAAGACAGGAGGCCGGGATGGGGTCAAAGTGGTCAATATCCTCACTGCGGCACAGCAGTCCTTGAAAAAGAAGGGAGTTCCGATAAGCCTGTAAGGATTGTAATTTATCAAGAGGGCACCATCTCCACTCCCTAAGGTAGAGAAGCACGAACTTTGAAAATGGTTGTTGGGTTAAGGGCAAGAAGCCGGTTTGGTTAAGGGGTAAGGGGTTGAGGCTAAAGATTTTTGAGACCAAAGACATATCCCGTCGACCAAACAGGCATCTTAACCATAACCTTTACCTCCAGACAAAATACTTTTATTTTTAGGCAGGAGAAAAATGGAGAAGAAATATTTCGCCCACCCTACGGCAGTGGTAGATAAACCCGTGGAGATCGGCGATCGAACGCAGATTTGGCATTTCTCACACATCATGGCTGGTGCAAAGATGGGGGAGGACTGCGTCATCGGACAGAATGTCTTTATTGGCTCAGGAGCTCTTTTAGGAAAAAACATAAAGATTCAAAACAATGTCTCCATCTATGATGGCGTCATTTTGGAAGACAATGTCTTTTGTGGTCCCTCGATGGTCTTCACGAACGTCTTCAACCCTCGAAGTTTCATCTCGAGAAAGAAAGAGTTTCGAAAGACGTTGGCCAAAAAAGGGGCCACCATCGGTGCCAACGCGACCGTTGTCTGTGGAAATACAATTGGCGAGTATGCTTTCATCGGAGCCGGTTCTGTGGTGACCAAGGATGTTCCAGATTATGCATTGGTCTATGGGAATCCGGGAAGGGTGAGAGGATGGGTTTGCCAGTGCGCTGAAGAGATCGTTTTCCGATCTGGAAAAGCGGTATGTCAGGCCTGTGGAAAGAAATATAGAAAGGACGGCAGTCAGGTAAAGCCGATCTGAATCAAAAGGGGTTCTTTGATGAAGATCGTTACCATTGTGGGGGCCAGGCCTCAATTTATTAAAGCCGCCTCCGTTAGCCGGGCAATCCAGGCATTCAATGAGAAAGGGTCTTTGACAGACCGGCTCAGTTCAAAGAAAAAGATCCGTGAAATATTCGTCCACACAGGGCAACATTATGACGACCTGTTGGACCGAGTCTTTTTTGAAGAGCTTGAACTTCCCAAGCCGGATTATCACTTAGGAGTCGGGTCAGGTTCTCATGCCAGACAGACCGGTGTGATGATGGAGCGAATTGAAACTGTCCTCGAGCGAGAGAAACCCGAATTCGTGGTCGTTTACGGCGATACGAATTCGACTCTGGCCGGGGCTCTGGCCGCAGCAAAACTAAATATTCCTGTGGCTCATGTGGAGGCAGGTTTGAGAAGTTATAAACGGACCATGCCTGAGGAAATCAATCGTCTGCTCACTGACCATTTATCCACTCTCCTTTTCTGTCCCACTGCTCAAGCTGTCCGGAATTTGCTAAAGGAGGGAATAAAGAATGGAAGAACAACGATCGTCAAAAAGGTAGGCGATGTGATGTACGATTCGATCCTTTATTATTCCAAATTGGCTGGGGAAAAGTCTACGATTCTAAAAGATCTGGGGCTTTCTCTTTCCCTTGGCCTTTTCACTCCGAACTCTAAACTCCAAACTCCGAACTATTATCTGGCCACCCTCCACCGCGCCGAAAATACGGATGATCCCAGAAGGTTGGAATCCATTTTAAGAGCCCTCAGCGAGATTGGAAAGAAATTGCCTGTTGTCCTCCCTCTTCATCCAAGAACGAGGAAGATGATAAAAGACTATGATCTCTTTCCAAAAAGCAAAGGGATCAGATTAATTGAGCCAGTTTCATATCTCAACATGTTAAATTTGGAAAAAAATGCCAAGGCCATTCTTACCGATTCAGGGGGTGTTCAGAAAGAGGCTTACTGGTTAAAGGTCCCCTGTTTTACGCTAAGAGAAGAAACGGAATGGGTGGAGACCGTCCGGGGTGGATGGAACGTACTGGTAGGGACAAGGGTAAAAAGGATTTTAGAAGAGATGAATCAGGCGGAGAGGCGGAAACGGATCAAAAAAGGAGTAAATATATTTGGGAATGGCAGGGCAAGTGAGAAAATAGTACAGATTTTGGTCAGAAAATACCCTTGAATATTTCCCCTCTCCCCAGGAGACTGTGTCATAATCATGAAGGAGGGTGGATTCCGGCGGAATCCCGCCGTGGCGGGATCAGGCTCCTCAGCCTTAGAATGCGGTCGCATAAAGTTATGGGTAATCGGTCTTCTTGGAAATGGGATTCTTTCCATGGGCTTGGAGCCCCGAAGCTGAACGATGAAAGGTTTCCGCCCTGCCTTCGCCGAAGCGGCTACGCGCAGGCAGGTCTAAAGCTTCGTCACCTGACCGCCTGTTCCGTGTTGGAGCGGAGGCGGTTTCTCGTTAATTATGACACAGTCCCCAAGGGGGAATGGTTCTGGTAAAAGGGATGTGGCCTCAAATGCTGATTTTTATGGATCGGATCGTTAGATGGAGAGGAGTGCGGAGACATGTCAAAGGTTTTAGTGACCGGAGGGGCAGGATTTATCGGATCGAACCTGACCGAGGCCTTGCTCAAACAGGGTCACTGGGTTCGGGTGCTCGATAATTTCTCAACCGGAAAGAAGGAAAACTTGATCTTTGATGAGGCCTATCCTTCTCTCGAGATTATCGACGGAGACCTCTGTGACATGACCCTCTGTCAAAGAGCGACCAAGGATATCGAATATGTGTTTCACCAAGCTGCCCTTCCATCGGTCCAGCGGTCCGTGGAGGATCCCCTGACCTCCAATTCAGTGAATGCAGGAGGAACTTTAAATATTCTTCTTGCGGCAAAGGATGCAAGAGTGAAGCGGTTGATCTATGCCTCGTCCTCTTCGGTGTATGGAGATACCCCCACCTTACCAAAATCGGAAGAAATGCATCCCAAACCTCTTTCTCCCTATGCATTGCAAAAATATATTGGAGAAGAATATTGTCGCCTCTTTTTTAAACTTTACGGTCTTGAAACCGTCTCCCTGAGATATTTCAATATCTTTGGTTCAAAACAGGATCCAACATCTATCTACTCTGCTGTCATTCCAAGATTTATCGAGGCTCTACTTGAGGGTCGTCCTCCGATCATCTTCGGTGACGGGGAGCAATCTCGAGACTTTACCTATATTGAGAATGTGGTTCAAGCTAATCTGCTCGCCATGTCAGCAGAACACCTGAATGGGGAAGTCATCAATATTGCCTTTGGGAAAAGGACATCGTTGAACCAATTACTAAATATCCTTCAGGATATTGTTGGTTCAAAGGTATCACCCATCTATGAGGAACCTCGGAAAGGAGATGTTAAGCACTCTCTGGCAGATATCCGTAAAGGAAAGCGATTTTTAAATTATGAGCCCAAGGTTGAGATAGAGACCGGACTGAAAAAGACGGTCGAGTATTTTGAGAACCAGCGGGCGGACCTCCGCAGCCTGCCATCGGGGAGGCGATAAGCAGGGATGGGAGAGCGGCCGATGTTGCGAAAAATATTGGATGGTTTTTCAAAAGTAAAAGTTTTGGTCATTGGTGATATCATGATGGATCGCTTCATTTGGGGAAAGGTTTCCAGGATATCGCCCGAGGCTCCTGTCCCTGTGGTGGTGGTGGAAAAGGAGACTTTTCTCCTCGGAGGGGCTGCCAATGTGGTGAATAACGTTCATTCCCTCGGAGGAAAGGTCGCTCTTTGTGGTGTCGTGGGAGATGATGAGATGGGGCAGAGAATTATCAAAGAGTTGACGGAGATGGGAATCGGAATCAATGGAGTATTCGTGGAACAAGGGAGACAGACCACAGTGAAAACCCGAGTCGTCGCCCATCAGCAACAATTGGTCCGAATCGACCGGGAAACGACAGATCCCACGAAGGTGCTCACCTTGCGAAATCTTTCAGAATTCTTGAAAGTGAATATCGACGGTTTTGATGGGATCATTCTCTCCGACTATGGAAAAGGTCTTCTGACAAGGGAATTGATCCGGACCACGATCCGGAGAGCGAGGGAGGCAAAGAAGTTTATTTTGGTCGACCCGAAACAGAAAAATATTTTCTTCTACAAAGGAGCAACGGTGGTCACCCCCAATACAGTGGAGGCAAGTGTGGCCTTGGGGATTCCTATCCCCGATCTGTCATCATTAAAAAAAGTGGGAAGGATGTTGTTAAAGAGGCTGAGATGTGATGTTTTGGTCATCACCCGAGGAGAAGAGGGAATGGCCATTTTCGAACCCAATCAGGAGCCCGTCCTCGTTCCGACCGTCGGGAAGGAGGTTTTCGACGTCACCGGTGCAGGAGATACCGTGATTGGAACAATGGCCCTTGCATTAGGAACAGGAGCTGGGGTCATCGATGCGGCAAGGTTGGCGAACTACGCAGCCGGGATCGTGGTTGGAAAAGTGGGAACCGCGACCGTGAACCCACAGGAGTTGATAAGAGTGATAAAGGAGAAATCCTAAAGGACAGACCTATCATCCGCCTACGCAGGAGAACACGCCTGCGTGCTGTAACGCACTTCGGCGTGCAAGCACGGCCTTGGCCGTAGACGAATGCGTAACTCCGGATAGGAACCCTTTCAGCGATTGATCTACCATGCTTCGACGGACTTCGCCCACCAGCGGATGACCCACCGAAGCCTTGGCGCTTGCGCGCCGAAGCGCTTCAGCGCCCAGGGGCGTAGGTGGGTATGGTTTTTGGGGACCACAGGCTTGCCCGTGGGGCTCCATAAAAGACGCTCTGTCCTTAGAGCCTCTGCCCATAGCGATAACTGGCACCTTTTAAGCTTTACCCAAAGACAATTGGCAATTGTCTATAATAACTGAAACAAACCAAGATCAAAAAAAGGCCCTATCTCAAAATGAGTGATTCAAACCCATGACTGAGGATAGGGCCTTTAGATCACAGGGCTATGTTTCGAGGACGAAGATAACCTCCATTCTCACCCTGTATTCGATGATCTTTGAATTTTCCACTGCCACGCGCATTTCAGCAACACGCATTCCAGTGATCCCCCTCAAGGTCTTCGTAGCCCTTGCGAACCCAATCTTGACTGCCTCTTCGAAACCCTTAGGAGAACCTGCAATAATCTCTGTTACCCGTGCCACTCTCGGCTCTGCTCCCATTCTGATCACCTCCTTCTCCTAAAATAGGTACCCATTAAAAAAGTCTATACGAAAAAGTTAAATAATGTCAATGAGAAAAAAAGTACGAGTGCGGTGAAAGACCCCCATAAAGGGAAAAACATGGCCGGCGCCAAGAGGTGAGTAAAAAGTTTTACATTAGATTAGGAGTGAAAAGGGGTGGAAGGGGTTACCGAGCTATTTGCGATGTTAGGAAAATGGTTACAGATGCGGGTTTGCGGGAGGGCAGAAAAATCTTTACCCCAGGTTATGCCTGTGTTTAAGGCCTATTTGGATTGAGGGTCTTGTGGGAGGTGAGGAATTCACCCCATTGGAGTGATTGAAAGGGATAGGGGCGGAGGAAAGGGGTTTTCCCATCAGAGCGTAAAATCAAGTTGGAATTTTCTGCGTCTTATGATACGGCAGGGGTATTACAAGATA
>Ga0315279_10001065_pt1 | contig 47344 bp, 54 predicted proteins | sample YL17G06_20_MG_FD_203694 | JGI IMG/M metagenome (GOLD analysis project Ga0315279, IMG submission 203694) | Sediment microbial communities from Yellowstone Lake, YNP, Wyoming, USA - YL17G06_20 | ecosystem: Environmental > Aquatic > Freshwater > Lake > Sediment | place: USA: Wyoming | collected...
CCCTGCCGGGAATAGGTGAAACTAGAGCCCGGGCTATCGTGGATTACCGCAGTGAAAATGGTCAGTTCAAACGAATTGAGGATTTGCTCCAAGTCAAAGGTATTGGGCAGGGAACATTTGACGAGATGACGACAACTCAACTGGCACATCCTCTGCTTCGCCTTCAGCTGTAGGAATGATGCCGTAGATAGTAACCTTGCTCTCATCAACAATTATCTTATCCACTACCTCTCTCAAGATTTGTTTTCTGTCTTCGAAGTTGAGATTGGTCAAAGTGGCGGGCAAGCCTCGGCAAAACCGGTAAAGTTTCTCCTCATTTAACTCTTCAGCTTGCGCTTTACGGATGTCTGCTTCCAAGCTCAACTTTTCATTATTCAGTTTTGCCTCTTCTTTCTTTATCTCGTCCATCTTGCACTTTAGAGTTTGAGTATCGATAGCCCCTATTTTATAGGCGTCGAGGATTCTATCTGCCTCTACCCTCTTCCTTCCCAGCGACTGGCATACTCGGTCTAGATTGGCTTCCAGGTGAGCGACAGGGTTATATTTGCGGTTCTGTAGTTGTTGGACAATCAATTCAGGCTGAGCCAAAAGCTTGGAAATGGTGTGCCAAACGACTTCTTCCAATTTGGCACCTTGAATATACTTTGAGGGGCAGATATTCGGGGTAGCGGTGCCTAGCTTGGAATTACAGCGATAATACACCCTATCATTAACCGTTCTGGCATTAAGACTGTAGCCACATTTACCACAAACTAGTAATCCTGTTAGTAGATATTCCCTCTTAGTGTTTCTCTTGCAGAGTTCCCTATTTCTTTCTAATTGCCTCTGAGCAGCTTCAAAAGTTTGCTCGGGTATGATAGCTGGAACTTCCACAGGTATCCATTGCTCTCTAGCTTTGAACACTTGCACAGTGGCTCCTTTCTTAGTCTTAGCTGGGGCCTGCATTCGCTTGTTGTAGTACCATTTCCCTGTGTAGATGGGAGCTCTGACTATACGATATAACGTAGCCCGTTGCCACCAAGATTTGCCCTCTTTAGTGGGGATACCTAACCTATTTAGCTGAAGCTGGATAGCACGAAGAGTCATACCATCTCTGGCGAGCCAATCAAATACCATGCGAATAACCTCAGCCTCTTTTTCGTTTATCTCATGCTCCCCATCTCTTAGCCTATAGCCGTAGGCCGCTCTCCCGCCAGGTTGTTTCCCCTGCTTAGCCTTTGCTAACTTACCTCGCATTGTTCTTTCTTTTATCTGGGCTGCCTCGAATTCGGAAGCCCAGCCAAGCATGAAGCCGACTAGCTTCCCATTAAGGGTGTCTTCCCATTGCTCCTTTACGAACAGAAGCTTTACGCCATCCATCCTGAGTTCCTTAGCTAGGCTTAGAATATCCTCACCAACACGAGATAACCTGTCTGGGGTATGCACTATGACAGCCTCTATATCTCTATTCCTAGCTTTTCCTCTCAATTCTGCGAGGCGCGGGCGGTCAAGGGTTAGTCCGGAGAAGGTTTCTGTAAAAGTAAGCTCCTGTGGCGTCTCGTAGCCAAGGCCACGAGCTTTATTGAGGCAAGCCTCCATCTGGCTACCTAGCGATGTTCCTTCCCTTTCTTGATCTTCAGTTGATACCCTGGCATATATTGCTGCTTTCATTTTAGTCCCTCCTCACGATAGTATATTTCTGTAAAAATGCCTCTAGGTCACTTTTTCTAATGCGAGTGAACCGCTTTCCTTTTCTGATGCAGGGAAACTCCCCGTGTCGCATAAGACGATAAATGGTGAATTCACTCGTCTTTAGAAAGGAAGCGGCTTCCTTTATCGTCAATAACTCATTGTCCAAATGACGCCTCCCCGAAGTTTGCTTTAGCTTAGTATAGCTTGCAGAAAATGTCAAGCCCTAGCTCGGATTTTGCCTTATGATAAGAAATTGGGTGCCAGCCTCAATGATTCGGATATATGGGTTTCATGATGAGTATAAAGGCAGATTGGCTGCTTTTGAGGAGAGGATTTACTCCTTTCATGGATGGCAATGTGGACAAAGCGATGTTTTGGGGCTCTTCTTTAGTCTTCGTCATTCGAAATGAGCATCCCTCAAGATTTGCTCTATGTCTGACCAAACAGCGCTTTTAAGTCTGGCATTATTCTGAGACTTCTTACGAATGTCAGACTTGAACCATGAATCAAGCACTTCGTGCCAAATCCGATGATATTTGTTTCCTAGCCGCGAAATAGTCCATATAGAAAAGCCATCCCAAAAGTCTGAAGCGTTTTTCGGCGGCTCTTCCATGGTTTCAATGTGTTCTATGAAAGATTTATCTCTTTCCTCCACTTTTTCAAACATCTCTTCAGGAGTAAGTTCTGCAATCGCCTCAAGGAATTCATAAGCTTCCTGTAGCTCTGCTATAGCTTTGGCTATCTCGTATTTCATGCTTTCTCCACTTGAAGAGAACTCTATACCTATAAATGTGTGAGAGTTGCCTTCTTCTCCATATTATACATGAAAGGAGTAACGGATTGGCTTCTTGTGACTACGCAGTTGGTGAATCGCTGTTTCGGCTGAAGTAATCAGTGGAGCTCAAAAGGTCATAATGGCGCTGGCTGCTTCCTGGATAATCTTGCAATGCGCTTCTCTATCGAAGGGTGTAGCTGTGATTCATGTGCCCATTTGTCGGGAGGTGCAAACCTTTCCAGTGACGATATCACGACCTTATTGCTCGTCCTTGCCGCCGCCGCAGCATCGCTGGCATATTCATTTCTCCGCCCTATAAATGCAAAAATCGTTAAGAACATAGCAATAGACGGTAGCATAGGCACTATATCAGGTCCTTCAGCATAGGGTCCCTCGACTACTATTAGTGCTACTAACATCGCCAGTGCGAACGATATTGTGAATTGCTTTGCAAAGTGGTGTCCCCTCAGGTGAGCAAGTTCGTGAGCGGCTAGCGCAAGCCGCTCTTCATTTCTTAGGGTATCCAATAAGTCTGCTCCAAAGACTATCTGCCTCGTGATGGGAGAACAGGCTGCGTTAGCAAAGCCTTTCATTATAGCAAACGGTCGCTTGTTGTCCAGCTTTACCTTCATCTCTTTAGCCAACTGTGTAAACTCTGGGATTTCAACCCAGGAAACGCTCTTTCTCGGCACAACGTATGTTCTGACCAATCTGAGTATATTCCGAACGAGGAAATCACTCCACAGCAACGTCAGTATGCCGGCCGATATGTACAGCACCACTATTGATACCTGTTTAAGGAAAGGGGTGCTGACATAGGAGTACAGGCATCCTGAGAGAACTGTTGCTGAGCAAACTATCACTGTGAATATGTAGACCTTCCCACACAGCCATGCTCTAAATCGGCGTCCCAATTCAGCAATCGACATCTTTCGACACCTCGTGTTTTTGCTGAGAACCATTCTAGTCAATATGTGTTCCCCATACAAGCAAGCTCGCCGGCTTGCTAATGTCTATTTGTTAGCCCCAAATAGCCTCTTTGTCATTGATAAATCTTGCTTAGCCATCATATCCATCAAGCAACATTCTGGACGATTGTGCAATTAGGTAACAAGACAAGCACCTGTTTAATCGGACAGAAAAAGGAGGATAGAGTTATCCTTAGCTAGTGACGCTATATTGACTTTAGGATTCCAATTATCCCATTGTCTATTGCCATTTCCATATCTTGGCATTAATGTGTATTAATTTGGGCAATGAGCTAGGATAAGGTTCTATTACAGCGGTCTTCCCTCTTTTGCCCGGCGAGCCAAGAAATCAAAAGAGAAAGACGGGAGTCGTGTACAGTGGTTAATGAGTAGTTCTACGAATTCAGCAGTCCATCGCCCTGAAGCTTCTGTGTCGGCCAAGGCTTGAAGGATCGCTGGCGAGGCCGGGTTTCCATGGCGCCGGCGAAGTCGCTCATGCTCAACAAGGAGCCAGCGAGGATACGGACCGCACAGTGCGACAGCAAAATATCCTTTATCAGCCAAGCTATGTGGTGCTATGGCGTGTAGATCCTCTTCTGTAGGTGACCGGGCACGGGATCCGTGCATATCCGCCTCAACCTCTATACGCACAAGGCCTCTTTCAGTCTCTGCCACGATGTCAGGATGGCCTTGGCTGTTTATCTGTAACACCCGGGCTCCAAGCCGCAATAGAATGTGAGCAGCCAGTCCCTGAATACGGAAACCGAACTCACTAGGTTCTAGAGTTCCCTTTAATTTTTCTAGGCACTTGCCTGCCTCCCAGTGTCTAGTATCCTCCACCATGTGCTACCTCCAGAATGGGGCCTCCCTGTCGCGAGAACCCGGTTACACGTACTACTCCATATTCATCGGAGCCAAAATACTCCGGAAGCAAGCGCTGAAAGTGGTCAACCTCATGGCTTGCCACAACAAGCTGGACGCGTTTCCCTAGCTCGGCTAACTTGGCAACAAGAATATCGATGTGATGGGCGTCGAATGACTGAGTTGGGTCATCTAGAAGGAGCAGGTAAACTTCAAACGGCATATCAGTAAGCTCTGAAAACGCAAAGTAGGGAACCAATTCTAGCGCGTTGAGAGCTTGGCCGTTGAGAACTTGGGAAGGCTGCCATCCCGGAAGAGGAGCGTCATCTGAAGCAACGCGTAGCTCCAACTTTGGTAGGATGAATTCATCGATAAACACCCGATTGTATGCGGGATGTTCTGCGAGGGTTCCGAAGACCTCGGTTAACTTTTCATTGATCCCCGGGAGAGCGCTCTTCAGCGTATTGTTCAGTGCAGCCTTCAGCACCTCCGTAATTCTTCTTACGCTGTCCCCAAAAAGAGTCAAGGCCTTGAGTTCCTCTTCCACACGTTTGACCTGCTGCTGTTGTTTTTGGAGTTCAAGAAGCCTTTTCTGAATTCTATGGAACCGTATCTCCTCCTGAAGTCTGTCCAACCTACGCTTCCATTCCTGCTGAAGTTCGGTTGCCTCATGTAACCGCTTTTCTAGTATCGTCTTGGTCCTATCCAGTTTGCTGATATGCTTTTGGAGAGCAGCGCTAGTGTCTTGATTTTTTGGAAGCTGGCCCAAGAACTCCAGTATCCTTCCCTTTACCTGCTCCCATTCTTGTTGCAAGGAAGCACTCCTCTCACGCAGTTCATTGAGGTGCTTGGCTTGGCGTGATGCCTCCTCGTGTTGAAGCCTTAGGGCATCCCTCTTAGCGATGATTTCTACTTCTTGAGTAGAAGCTTGCTCTATTCTTTTAGAAAGGTTGCCGCGAAGGTCTCCAGCTTGCGGCTCTTGTTCACAAACCGGGCAGTGCAGCCCTTCAGAATCCTGCAAGTGACGTTCAAGCCAAGTACGAGCCTTCTTCTGAAGGTCATGGAGAAGTGCAGTTTCCTCTACTTGTTGTTCAACGTTTTCTATGGCTTTGGCAAGCGTGTCAAGGGTCTCACCTGCTAATGCTCTTGCTAAGCTTTGCTCTGTAGATGCAAATTCACTCTCGACCTGTTCGATCTGCCGGGTTAGGTTACTTAATTCTGCAGAAAGGGACTGTCCCTGTTTTAGTTTCTCTTCACTTTCACGAAGCGCAGCTTCCGCCTCACTCGTTTTGGTGCGGTTAGCACTTTCAAAAAGAGTCTCTACTTCGGTAATGAGAAAACCAAGCTCCAGTCCCGATGGTGGAATTGACTCGGAGGGCACAACAGCGGACAGTTCCTTGATAAATTCTTCGATCCTACTAGTAGTATCTGCTTTGGTTGGTATACTCCCTCCACCCCAAGGTGGATTCTCTATAATGCGGTGCCGTTGCTCGGTCAGCTGACTTAACTCCGCCTCGATATTGCTTCTTTCTTCATTGACCTTCTCAGCCAGTCCTTTCTCTGTGTTCTCCTGCTCTTCGATAAAGTGCTCAAATCGGATTATAGCAACTCGGACGTCAGTTAAGCCAAGGTACGAATAAATTGTCCGCTCGAATGGTGAAACGTCCTCCGCTGGTCTACGGAGAGGTGCACTCTGGGCAGCATAAACAATATGCATGCCTTCACCAGCAGGCGCCGATTCAAGCTGAGGCAATACCTCCCTTAATAGGTGGGACTGGCCGAACTTATCTACGATGTCAGCATCGGAGCCGCCGCTTACTCCTCTGATTAACGTGCGTTTCAAAGTCCACTCCCCATCTCCTCGCTCCAACAAGAGTTCGACACGGCAGCTGCCCGCGTAGCCTTGATTGGATACAACTTCGCCAGGACGCCGGGTCGACCCGAAGAGACCCCAGCGTATCCCTTCGACGATGCTTGATTTGCCGTAGCTGTTAGGGCCCAGAATGAAAACGTGTTTGCAATTCACAGGTATGGTTTTGCTTGCTGTGAAGCCTTTGAATCCTTCAACGTTAATTTGCTGTAGTCTAAAACCTCTGCCATTCATTGTTCTACTCTCCTTGACCTTCGCCTAGCCAGTCGAGAGCTCGCTGAGTCTGCCCTTCCATTCTTGTTAATTCACTTTCCAGATAGGCAAGACAGGCATCCGGCCCACCATCATCACGTGTTAGTTCGCTCCTCAAGCAGTACCATAGTTCACGTACATCCTGATCCTCTATACTCTTGGTAACCTCTGAGTAAACATCCTGAGTCCTGTTTTTTTGTTTTTCCTCCATTTAAAACCTCCCACGCCACATATTGATACAATATGCTGATAAATAAAATTACTCCACGCACATTTTATTCCGAAATACAATATCAATCAAGGTAACCTTGGAATAGTAAATTATCTTTGTCGTCGTGCATATAGAGACAGCAATCGGTTGCACATTACGCTAAATTGTTTAGGGTGTTCAGTGCTTTGTTATTGTGCTTCGAGGCTTTAGCTCTTGTGAAATGTGCGGTGTCGCTGGAAGAAAAGGATATGTGCCAGTCTCTTGGGGTTAAAGTAGGCCCACTTGCTTGGCCGAATCTGTCTTTTTGGGTCGTTGTTTAGCCAAAAGGCCCACCAAGTCACTAAGTTGTTTCTTCCCGTGCTTTAAAGAGCGTGCCTTGGCCCGAAGAGAGTCATAATAAATCACTTCCCACTTGTCTCTTTCAAACCACTGTGCAAACATCGGTGATTTCAGTTTCTTAGCTAGGTGAGCCGCACGTTCGTCAGGTAAAACCATGTATTTTGCAGTCTCATAAGGTATGGACGATGCACGTCTCAGGGCTTCTGTCATGACTGTCGTGTTTTCTACCTCGAATACTGCCTGTATCCTGCCTTCCCTGTGCCATAGAAGGTCAATATTTATTACGTCGTTCAATTGCTCCGGAGAGAGTCCGGTTAGCTCGAGCTTCTTAGGCATGCAGAAGTCTATTAGCGGTTTAGTTGTGCCTGCTACTCCCTTTACGGATTTAGCTTGTTCTCGCAAGCCAACCCACGTTTTGAAGCCTAGTCCGGTACCCGCGTCAGCCAGTAAACTAATCATCTCAGCATGCTGAGTCTGGCGCTCGGTCACGATTGGCCTCAGTATCCAGAATCCACCTGCTTCCTTTCTTGCATATTCCTCCAAAATGTCCATCAGGCTGGTGCTGTCTGAACTCAAAGCGTTAGGGAATTCTATGCTCACTGCCTCCCAAAGCTGAGTGAAAGTCACTTTGTAATTGCTCATCAGCTTGCGTAATACCGTCTGCTCGACCCGCTCCGCGAGCGGAATCTCAAAATGTGGGATGATGGATGTGTCCTTGAACCACCAGAGTTCGCCCTCCGCACTGCCTATCTTACCTGTCACCAGAGTGAACTCCCGCTCGAGGTGCTTCTTGAGAACTGTTTTGACATCCAGCCCAGTATGAAGCGCTAGGAAAAAGCCGTTTTTCGCTAAGATGGGGTCGATATAGTTAATAATAATAGTATACGGGGTTGGCTCACCCCTTTCGGCAAGCAATTGCTTAGTCGTCTCAACCACAATGCGCTCGAATCTGGCTTCATCGATTTCCGCCGGAGTTGCAGCCTTCACGCCTGCTTGGGGCTTATGAAAGCGCAGGTAGAAGTCTCCATTCGCTGAGCCGAAAGGCTGAAGTAGTGACTTGGCTGATGGCCTAGCAAGCTGCTGCCAGTGAATCTTCTCAAAATCGAATCCGGCGAAGCTGCCGGCCCTTATGGTAGCATTACGGACTCTAGTAGTGGGGTTGTGAAATGTTACTGTCAGGTAGCCATCATCTCGTAGCACTCTGAACATTTGTTTGAAGCTAGTTGCTAGCATGCGATAATAAGCATCGAAGTCTTTGCCTTGTCGCTCATTATGAATTACCTCGTCACTTAGGGATTCGACATACCCCTCAGCTTCGCCAAACCAGGCCGTCCACAGGTAGCATAATTCGCCATACTGAACTGAACCATTGTAGGGCGGGTCGGTGAAGATATAATCTACCGTTTTTTCCGGTATTTGCTTCATTAAATCCAACGCTGAGCCAGTCCAAATCAACACATTGCCATTGCCACTCAAGACCTGGTTCAAGCTCTTTGCAAACCGCACGTCAGGTAGCTCCTTATTCGACTCTACCTTGGCGGCAAGTAACCCTTGTCGTCCTAACATAGCGCTTTCGAACTCTTCCCAAACATTTTGTTCCATATTCAATGGAGTAAACCAGTAACTTGGCTCAGCCCAGAAACTACTAAATGGTCTACTGGGACGAACGGGCATCATACGAGTGCAAAGATGAACCATAGAGGTGAACGCCATCTTGAGCATGAACTTCATCTCTGGGTCAGCTTCTTGCTCCACGGCGTCTCGCAGGATGGCAAGCGCTAGCACATTGCGATGGGTGAAGAGTTGGTCAAGGGATTCATATTTTTCTTTCTTCATGAACGGCTTTTCGTCATTGTAGTAAAGGCGCTGTCGGGGATACGGTAGCGAGATATCGTTTTTGTTTATGTCACATAGGCGACGCTCATCAGAAGGTAGTAAAGTGCATCCTTCCTCCTGCCTGTCACCACAATGGGGGCACTTGTAGCGAAGTTTCGTCGCCTTTTCGCCATCCCAGACCATACAATTAAACACAATATGTTTGCCACAGGCCCTGCATTCTGTTTGGTAGAGCTCAAGAATCCTGTTCTTGACTTCCTGCTCTATACGTAGGTAGGCATTGCGAAGTCTTAGCAAATCCGTAGGAGCAACCGTCGCCATCAAAATATGGTTGGCGATGGGAATAAGGTCGATTGCAATGACCCGACGCCCTCGCCGCAGCGCCTCAATAGCCGTAACACCACTGCCGCTGAATGGGTCGAGCACTAAACCGCCTCCTGGACAATAGTTATCGATGAACTGCCCCACCACATTCCAAGTCTTGCGTGCCCAGAACTTGTGCCAGTTATACATAGGCGTGTGGGCCTCTGCTGGCATGTTTCTCTCGATGTGCTCCATATAGGCAAACCTCCGCCCAGTTATATGTAGTGTAACCCATTCTGAATCGTTCTACCACCTAAGCTGTCAATTTTTTGTGAGACCAGCAGCATATTTGTTACCTAGCTCTATTTCAGAACTGACCATGTCTCCTCAGAGGTAGGTCAGTAGACAATCCGTGATACTATTATGAATAATGTCAGGTTCATCGCAAAAATCCAGGTAAACATTCCGTCACATTGTTGCCTGATACGGGGCTTCTATCCAACTGATAATGTGCTATGATATTTTGAGAAATGGACAAACACTGGAAAACGTTCTTCTGGCAGATGAGCATACTCTTGGCGGCTCTTATCGCTATCACCTATTTCATGTCTACTTGGCATAGTGATTTCTGGAACGCTTTCTGGCCTCAACTCATGGCAACCACATTCGGCGTTATTATAACAGTGATGTTCGCATATCTGATATGGCTGCGACAGCAGAAGCACACAAAATTACTGCAGCGCCAGGAGCTTCTAGAGAACTTGAGTTTCGAGGTATCTGAGAATGTTAAATGGCTAGACAACCTAAAAGCCTTTCTGGGTGACCCTTCTAGTCCGGAATATATATCACTAGACCGAGGCCTCAGGACGATTACCATGAAATATGCGTTATCGCCGGAGAATCTCGTACTACTCAGAAATTTCGACCTTGCGGATGACCTCGACCGGACGGTTGGGCACTGCGAGGAATTCAATGATAACTATCACCAGCGCTTTCGACAGTTTCTCGTTGAGCAGGTGATAGCCAGCAGGGAACAGCATAGACAACAACAGGCCAGGATAGCTTTTGGCGTCGAAATATTGTCTGACATTGGTTATTATCGCCGTATCCTCGACGAGTTGTTGAAAAAACTGGAAGAACCAAGCTACTCGCGATCTGCATACTACTACGTCCCAGCCCCATAAAATACCTCTGACTCTCCTTAAGGGAAGCGTTAATATTTAGGTGCGTGCAACAAAAAGCCAATTCGTATAGTCACACTACCAAGTATGAGCGGAATCTTATTGCTGTGGACATGCGGAGGGCTCATCCAGTATGTCGATTACTAGTTGCTGTAATTGCTCCAGTATTCGTTTGCAGTAGACGGGCAATTCTTCATTGCCCGTCGGTAATTCATCTGGGGAAAGTGCGTTAATTTGCTGCCGAGTCAACTTCTCGAGCCAACTTGGTGGGGGTACCATTATAGGGAAATTCATATCGGGATTCCGAGCATACATGAAGTAGCGGCCATGGTGTTCCACAAAATCCCGGCAATCCTTCAAATCATGTATCCATGAATCCCAAGCAGCAATAATCTTAGAGAAGATTGGGCTGGCCTCTCTTTTCTTAGCAGAAGTGACAAAGGCGTGTACACTTTTATGTTGCAGCCCTTGAGTTACTGCTGTCCCTTCTTTGGCTACCAAGAGGCTGTAGGCTGCCTTGGCTATTTTATCGCAAGCACTCATCGCTGCTTGAAAGAAAGCGTCAACTTCAAATGCTACCTCATCTGAATCTATGCAGAGGCTAACCCTTACCTTTGGGCCGGCCTGCCCAGCTATGCCAGCAGCCACAGTCTTATTGTATGTTCGACTCATGATTTGTCGGGTCAATGCTTCGATACGGCGAACCCGGTACCTAGTCTCTTCGCATTTGTACCATAGGGCGTCGAGTGCTGTCTCTACCGCATGTACACGCGTGACATGCGCAGCTGAAGTTATTGCGCCCACTTTACTGAGGTGTGTGGTAAGATTAGTTGCTTTATTACCGAAAGACGCGTAGAATGGGTCATTCAATCGCCGTCGTTCTTCAAGATTCCTGAGCCTGCCCATTATATTTCTTATACCCATGGCATATCTGACTCGCTCCGCATACCGATATTCACACGTGAGGCACGGTGTTGATTACAGCTTCTAAGCCTATGTGGTAACGTCGCTCTCCCACAACGTCTCACAAGGCATATCTCTAGTATAAGCGTTATGGCTTGTTAAGGCTAGGGGGGTCTCAGGTACTTGGTGCGCTAGATCCCTAAGAAATTAACAGAAGACATTCGCCAGCTGCACATTTCATCTCTTCGTGTGATAACTATCAACCGTTTCGTTACCTTGAGGAACAAAGGGGGTTGACTTCGCTATTAATTGAATGTATACGGATTTTTTAGTAAAATTAACTTAATAAGCCATTTGGCAAGGAGGTTGAGAAGTGCCTGAACAATATAAGCCTGGTGAAAGAGCGAAGGAATCCGGACAGTATCCAATTATTGGGCCTCGTGGAGGCAAAACCGGAGAGGAACGAACGGTAGTAAAAGGAGAGCCCTTTCCCCCAACACCCAAGTCTGGTCAGACTTATGGTAAACCTGATAAAACAAAACATTGATTAATCACACAACAAGCCATTTTGTGCAGGTGACCAATTTATTTTTCGACAGGGCATGAACAAACCGGTAAACAAAACTGACATTTGTTCAGCCCCGGTTAGCATGAAATCGAGAAGTGACCACTAGGTGCTGACCGCGATATCCCTAACATGCTCGACCAGTTTTTCTGTCATCTTATTTGACTTTCTGGTTTCCCACACCATAATAGCTGTGAAAGCGGCAGACATGGCAGACACTGCTGCCAACACGAAAGTAGCTATGGCTAAAAGAAACGTATAGTCCATCACTATTACCTCCTACTGTATCGGTAATTGAACCCCGGACTACTTGCAACGAGGGATGGGAGTCATGACTTGACGCCATATAGACCTTCTGCAACTATTTTTAAGATGTGCCATGCCTCCCTGGCCAATAGTTTAAGAATATCCCTTTCTATCAGGCCCCAGAAACCATCCAAACTTGAAGGCATCTCAGAACGCTGGTTGACAGCATCACCGAGTACGTAGGCTTCTCCTCCTACCTGGTCAATGAGCTTTGTTCCTTCAATTTCGTTTTTGACTTTCGGGTTAACGCTCTCAACTAGACTCAGAAGCTTCTTTATATCTTCGCGTAAGAGCATATTTCTTACCTGTCTTTCAGGGTCAGCCTCCACTGGGAAGTCAACGAATAGAGGATGAGCAGAGACCTCATTCCGCATACGGTTCAATAGCTCAGCCGCTGCTATAAATTGAGCTAACCTGGAAATATTCTTGCCTTTGCATTTACGTATGGTTGGACCAAATGTGAGTCTCTCCAAATCTCCATATCTATTTCCCGGCACTTTTAGGTATTCATACCTGAAAATCTGGTCAATGGCACAAGCGCAGCAGAAAATCACGCTTCGGAAATTCCCGTTTATGTAACTATCGGAGGCTTCACCTGCATAGTCCCACTCTTTTTGAGAATGGAACAGACGGGCATCTGTATGTATTTGCTCAAGCTCTTTCAGTCTTTGAGCACGTCTTTCAAGTGTGTCCCTGTCGCTTTTCTGTAGCTGTTTCTTACATTCTTCCAGTGTCTTTCTGCTCATCTGCATCCTCCGATATAGGCTTGCCAACTATTGTATAGCATATCCAGAATCATTGCACCGGCAGGTTCGCATCTGACGACACAATCAATGATTACTGGCCGGTTGGCGCCATCTTTGTCCAACATTCCTCGGTTTTGTTCACATCCAGCAGCACTCATTGTTTTGATGGGAAAGAGGCGTCGGTATATGATAATATAGGATGTTAAACGTAGCCTACTGTTCATAAGGGGGGACCAAGATGGTTGCCACTAAGGAAAATGTCTTATATGGACCAGTAAGCGACTATTTTCTTGGGCAAGGTTTTTTTGTTTTGTCGGGGGCTCCGAAACCGCAGATAACGGGAACCTCGGAGTTTGGTGTCAAGATAGAAGATAAAGATCAGTATGAGACTGTGGACGTTTTGGCTGTAAGATGGGGAGAAAACAAAGAGGTCTATTCCATAGCGGTGGAGTGTAAGCTTTATGCTACTGCTCGAGAAAGCGCAGGTGCCAGCTTAAACCAGGTTACAGACTATCAGCTTTTTTTTGATGAAGTCTATGCTGCGACACAAAGTGGCTCACTGAAGGATAAGGAATCCGTTCTAAGGGCTCTGGGGGTAGGACATATCTCGGTTAATCTACGATCTAAAAAGGCGAAGAGCTTATTTGCCGCGCAATACAGGAATGCCGAGAGGTTTGACAGCATTCAAAACGCCACACAGGTAGTCACTCGGGTTGTTCCGCCACTTATTTTTAAGGACATCTTTGGTTTGCCCTTAAGATACATGGATGCTTCTCACGGTGGCCTTTGGGTAGCGAAAGATATTATTAGCCGGGTTCAGTTCAATGCAGGTGGGTGGGATAAAGCTAGGAAGACATATTTTGCAGTTAACATCGAGTTTATAGACGACCTTCGCAGCATCATCAAGCATGTGGACAGGGGCAGGTTAACTCAATGCCTGCGGGCCTTAGGCAACAAGTACACGGTGATATTGGGGATCGATCAGATAAGGACAGATCGACGTGTTTCGGAGCCAATTAAAAGCTCTGCCACAAGTATGGATGTCGACGATTTGCTGAAGAAGATTGAAAGAGAAGTCATGATACCAGTTGGTGGCACAAGAAAGTCAAAGCCACACCTGACGATAAGCACGCTGCTCTACGAATGGGATGAACCGCTAGCAAGAGATGACTACATGTCAAAGACGAGACAGGCGATAGATACACTTACACCGCTTATGGAAGTGCTCAAAGCTTGCTTCTAAGAAGGAAACCAATTGCGCCCTAACCTCGGGAGTAATGGTGACTCAAATGGTTAAGCTAGGTAACAAACGTCCGTTCTGTAATATCAAGATTTCGGTGGGCATACTATCAGCAAATGATTACTCAAATTCAATAGATTTACACCCACTACTGCGAGGGATATAATCTATTATGTAAATTGAATTAGTAAGGAGCAGATTTGGATTTATATTTCTCTGATGTCTTTGAGGTTTCAAGGAAATCGCTGGATGATTACGGCGCGTTCAACATCTCTCTGATAACCGACCTACCTCTTTTTATTGACCCGTTCCTTCTATTCCAAAGCCCCAAAAAAGAATACCAAGAACTGCATAATTCTATTATCAAGTACTTGGAATTCCTAAGAGACCAATCCATGTCCCACAGAATAAGTGAGGGTCTTCTGAGGTCATGGTTCTATTTCTCCGAAGTCAAGCAGAACTGGCTCGGATTTACATTGCAGGGAAATGCTGGTAGAGGGCTCGGTAAGGACTTTGCTGATGCTCTTAACAGTAACCTAGCAAGAATCTTCGCTTCTTTCGGCAGGGAACATATCACCAGAGGTACCCACCTTGAAAAACTCTGTCTCATAAAAAGGGGAGTTGGAAGGGACACGATCAGTGACTTTACTACAAACCTCATCAAGGATTCCCTTCTCCGCTACACAGAGTCATTCGCCAGGAAGAATATTAACCCAAAATATACTGAGCGGATACCAGTGAGCAGAGTGCGATTCAACTACGCTATGGAGAGGTGGGAATCTAGTGAATACACCCTCCCGATCTATGCTGATGATTATGTGCTTTTGACTCCAAAGGATATTCTGACCAAGGATGATGTGTGGATTAATAGGAGTGACTACCTTGTTGATTTAAATAGAATCCTTGATGCTGTTCCTAATGAGCAGCTCCGTGCCGAACTAGATAAATACCTGATTTCAGTACTTTCCCAAGAGCCTAAGAAGGAGGAGTATGATGCAGCTCTCATTGAGTTTACTATAAGGCATCCTGAACTCATTGACCGCTATATCAGATATAAAGAAGATCACGGTGACCAGGCAGTAGAGAGAAGCTATCAGAAGGTAGCAGATTCCAAGTTACTATATGTTGAACAATTCGGTGCTCTGGTTCAATATCTCAGTGATAATACACTTTTCTACTCCATTTTGGGGAATACGGCACACGAAGCTTACCAGAGAATACTCTTCTTGAAGGATGTAATTGAAAACAAGGGGGGATGGAAATACCTATATAAAGAAAACGAGCCAATACGGAAGGAGGAAGACACCCACATTCTATATAGACTTACTTGGTTTGGAACTCCATCCGATGTTAGTCACGAAGTGGATGATGGCAGAGGACCAGCTAATTTCAAAATCTCACACGGAAGCCAAGACAAAACGATCGTAGAATTCAAACTAGCTAGTAATCCTCAGTTAAGACAGAACTTAAAGAATCAAGTTGAAATATATAAGAAAGCCAGCGATGCGAAGGTTGGATACAAGGTTATATTCTATTTTACCGATGCAGAACTTAGGAAAGTTCAAAATATACTAGAAGAATTGGAGCTAACACGCGACAAAAACGTAATACTGATCGATGCAAGGAAGAAACTATCTGCTTCTAAAGTCGCCTAAGTACCCTATTTGAGCCATTCATAGGCAGAAATCTTGTCGCCACAATGAACGGACGAGACTCCGGAAAATCTGGCTTCATTCTAGGTAGCGTATAATATACGTTAAACCCATAGTATATTCCGAAAGAGTTCAAATGTGACTAAATTGCACTTTCTAGCGGTTTGTGTCTTTTGTAAAGCCACCAGTAGAAGATGGGAACCGTTGACCATGCAAAACGCGAAGACTACAATGTGGTCAGAGTGAGGTGTTGCTATGGCGGAGTATGAAGAACATCCACAAGTAAAGATAGGAATTCACGTGGAGTGTAGCGCAGTCTACACCGAGGCGACATTTAAGAGAATCGTTGAGGACGCAATTTTCTTCCGGGGAGCAGCAGAAAACGTCAACACTGAATCCGACAAAAAACGCTACGCGAGGTTAATTATATTATTGATGGCACTCTATTTAGAATCCTTGTCAAATCGCATCTTCTTACATTTCTTTGACCAAGTGACCCTCGACGAGACAAAACAACTAAATGGTTGTGTGGATCATGTTGATTGTCGTAGCGACTTACCTGGTCCGGTACGAAACTTCAGAGCAATCTACAAAAAGTGCCTGAACAAAGAGCTGACTCTCGATACCAGTGGCATCCAAGACATATTTACTATACGAAATAGAATCATTGCTCATCCGTCTGGCCGTGCTCAGTTACAGACTGACAAGGATGGTTGGAAGCCCTTAAGTACTTCCGTCAAATGGCAGGACAAAGAGGTGCAAATTTTACGGCAACAGCTTAATTATGCTAAGTTCAAGCATTTCCCTCCTGTTTACTCGCATTTCACGCTTCGAGAGGCAGATGAAATCCTTGAGGAGGTTAGGAAATTCTTGACAAATTTTTTGAGCTCGCTAGGCGGGAAGGTAGCCCAAAAACAATTGGACGAGTGGTGGCCGGCTGAGCTAGTCGAATGGAGCAAACTGGTCTCCACGCACTAAGGCTTGTTGTCCAAGCGAGTAATAACCTCGATAGCAAATCATTAAACAATTGGGCGAAGTGTGCAACCAGTCATAAAAAGGAGCGATTATTCGCTTTGCTCGCAATGACATTCTAAAAAACGGGCGCTCAATTTCCATAGCTAATCGCCACGCTTGGATACCTCATCTTGTTAGCACCTTTTTACTAAACAATCTCTTGTGGCGGGACTGCGGAGGCTGAGATACATGGGTAACACTCAGTTACCTATGTGGTCAGCCAGCACAAATCCTTGTATTAACGTTAGTGATTGCATTATACTACTTGGCAAGACAGAAATTAAAGGGCTTTCGCCTTTAAGACTAATACAGGTTCGAATCGGGTTGACCATGGACGAACACAAGTTTTGGAACGAACCGAACTTAAGCCCGACCAAGGTAAAGCGACAGCATTATGTGCCGCGACTATTATTACGTGCATTTACCGTCGACGATAAGATTCGCGTGTTTGACCTTGATGAAGGTAAGGAATTCAGAACATCTACAAACAATACCGCGGTAGAGAGTCAATTCTATGATGAGAACATTGCAGATTTCCATCTCTCCACGGAAGATTGGCTCGCTAAACTTGAAGGCGACGCAGCACCGGTTATCAATAGACTGATCGATAACCCGGCTAACCTTCTATCTCTCTCTGTAGAAGAGGAATTCTCCATTGCTCGGTTCCTCGTTGCACTTCGCTTCCGCACTCCTGCTTTTCGAGACTATAACGAAAAGATATCCAGGACAGTCCTCCTCCAAATTAAGGACATGGCCCAAAAGCAGATTTATCATCAGCACGATAAGGGGAAAGCTGACTCTATTTGGCAAGAGATTGAGAAGAAACCTGATCGTTGGTGGTTTAACGAGCGAGAGCCACAGCAGCCAGCTTCGACTGCGAATTTTATGCTTGGTGAGATTCAAGGCTTCGCTAATCTTCTTCGAGCTGCGCCATGGCATATAGGCTTCGCGCCAGATTCTTTACGACTTTACACATCAGACAATCCGGTGGCAGGATACCTGAACCCCGTTCGTCCTTGGTGGGAAGGTGCCGCCTTCGCTTCACTAACCTATTTCATACCCTTATCTCCAAAAGTGCTCTTAAAAATTGAGCGTAGGCCAGACCAAAAGGATAAGGAGAAACTTCAACCGCGTGGTGAAAGACGGTACAAAGATTTTTCGGAATGGGAGATTTCATTCGCCAGGCACGTAGTTACCAACGACACCAAGAGATACCTTTATGGAGAGGGTTTGGTCGTACTCAGAGACTGCGCCGTTAATTGTCTGGAGCGAATAGGCCGTGCTCAAATGGAGTTCGCTATTCGCTACTTAGGCTTTGACCCACGGCCGCCAAAAGGAATTTAAACTTTAAATGTATTATAGGGAAGCTAATTATGGCTGCTAAAAAACTATCTAACCAATGTGAGGAGGCATATGACAGAACAATCAATATCTAAATTCAAAGCTCGCTTTGAAGAATATAGCTCCGTTTGGAAATTCATTGAGGTTCGAGCATTATTCGCCAAGAAAGGGCAAGAATGGGTAGCTTTAAAGATAATGGCTTATCTTCGAGACAATGGACTGCAAGAAGTCCCTAAAATTACATTCGACGACCTAAATCTAAGAGCAGTCGTTGAATACAAAAGCATTGATGCGATATGGGATCTTGTGGAGCAAATGCGTAGCGGGCAGGTCAGCATAGGCGGTACCAAGGGAACCATCGGACAAGGTACTCCAAACGAAAGCTCCTTTGGGTTCCTCGTTGACCAATCCCGGTCGGGGCGATCTCCAGAACCTCTCTTCCCTTACTTCACTTTATATCTGAGTCTAGGACCTGTTAACCAGTATGTTGATGAAAACGAAATAAATAAAACTTTGTACTCTTACGGTTATCGCGGAGGTTTGCAAGAATTCAGTGTAGCCAAAATCGGCGACCCTGTGGGTGGGAGTTACGTCACTTACTTTGGCATAGTTGCACCGATTTATCTCCTTGTTGATGCAGAATATGAACCTGGATACTTGAAAACAATTGTCTATTGCGAGGAAAACATCGAACCTGGCGATATTACTCTAAGATATGAACTCTACGGTAAGACGCAGGCCGAAAGTATTTTACAGGATGAAATAATATTCTCACCACAAAACCGAAATCAAAAATGGGACAAGGCCTTTCTCGAAGGGAAGATCGCCATTCCTCCCGAAGTGTTATCCGGTCGGTTGACATTGTTTTATCGCCAGATAAAACCACCGGCGGATTCACTCAATGTGTTCATTCATGGAGTTAAAGCTAGCATCCTTGATATTCTGGGCTGCATGGGAAAGATACAGGAAGGAGGTGCACGCTTTGAAACTCTATTGGACAGGCTTACACAATGGCTCGGGGTGCAACAAAAAGCTATTGATGCTGAGAGATTCGAGATGGCTGTTTGGACGCTTCTGACTCTATCCGGGCTGCGGGCTTTAAATTTAGGGAAGGTATTTGGGAAAGGATTCGACCTCCCTGGAGTGGATATTCTTGCTTTCCACGAATCAACCAAGCGAGCTATTCTGGTATCATGCACTATTGAAAACAAGTTGTCAGGCAAAATAGAGCCTCTTTTACAACAATTAAATGCTGTCAAGAATCGCATGGAAGGCTGGACCGTTAACGCTGCCATTTTTGCTCCGATTGAAAGAAAAGATATCACCTTGGGCAGCTTCTCAGATGCTATAGCGTCTGGGATCGCCATCTTACTCAAACCAGAAATTACGCAAATTCTGGGCTTAGTTGGAGGAGCTTCAGAAGACACTTCAACTCGCATTATCGAAATTCTATCAAATCATGGCCCAGCACCTTACTTGGACAGTAATTCTATCCAAGCATATCGACAATGGCAACAGGACTTCGGTAATCGTGAAGTTATTTAAAAATCGACATCTCAAGCGGCACCCTCAAGCGGTTCTAGCTTTGTACTAATGGGACGATTATCTCATCCGGACCTTCCAACTTAGACCCCGGTGGTGCGTACATAAGAAAGGGAAGGATTATCGTTTGTCCAAGTACAATTGCCTTGAATTCAAAGGCACCGGTCCTAGTCAATTCAAAAACCACGCGATCTATTGCATCCTCAATCGCCTCTATCGTCTTTTTCGCTATGCCACTGTCCGATACAACTCCCTGGTTAAGAGTGCTAAAGTAGCAGACATATGCCATCACGGCTTCGCAGAAGTCTGTAATAAGAATGTTGGCAGGCTTCCGCTCACGCAACCTATGTGGGAGATCCGAATATGCTTCCCACCACATACACCAGGGCATATAGAACCAAACTGGTATCTGCCAAGCCACATTTTGTTCAAGAACCCGCATAAGTTGTATAAGGGCAACCCGCCGACGATTCAACATTTGGAAATCGGTCAAAGTTAGATCCCATTCATGCTTCTGAATTTGGCCTCGGTAGTTGCTATCCATGTGAAGAACATCTCTGTGATGAGCATTGTCGCAGCGAATAAAATCGCGATTGATTTCATGATACCCGGCAAAGGTTGCAGTGAAAGTGCTACCATCAGTGTGTTTCCTGGGTGTCCAACTTGCAGTTAGAGTTCCGGAGTTCGGGAGTGGCATCTGAATTTGTTCTGCAACAAAATCGCCCATCCCTTTGCATTTGGGAGCCAGAGCACAGCCTCCATTAATAGCCAAGCGGGTTGCCGGGGAGTATATCGACGGCCGTACCAATAGCTCTGCTTTGTATTCAGTGGTAAGGTCTTTATCCATATGTAAATTGTAAACAATTATTGGATATTTTGTTAATGAGAATATAGCTGTGGCTGTGAATAAACCTGCCAGACTTCTTGAGTTTGGTCACCGTCAACACCCCAGACTACATAGAAGAAAAAGTAGGAAAACCGTTATACAACAAGGGTTCAGATTTCTCACAAAACTAAGAGGAAGACCCTCTCGAAAGTTTTACCTTTTGAACGGAATGGTGGGCCGAAGGGGACTCGAACTATGTGTCAGTTCACAGCCCGTCATTCTGTGTAATCGTGCCCTACCACCAATCTACAAAACTACGTGAGGAGGTGTGCCTTGCCTTAGCAAGCTCTTGAGGCGTATACTAGTAACACAATCTGACATATGCTGACCCGTAGCATGTCGGCTTGCATTTCCTTTTAAAAGGAGGCAGAGGGTGATTGTTTTTCTGGGTGCGGGAGCTTCAAGGGCTTTTGAAATTCCAACCACAAAGGAATTCATAAGTTTGTTTGAAAAGGAAGTAGGCGAAAGCGAGCTATACAATGACGTTAAGGCAAGCATAGCTGAGGATTTCCTTGACCTAGAAAGTCTGATGACTGTCTTGGATGATTTGTCGAAGCCTGAGAACGAACTCTTGAAAGTTATCTCGCCCTACACATCTCAGTTCTTGTTGCGAAAACAGGAACAAAATGGCTTTTTATACTATCGGAAAGCTGGCATACGAGATGTAGCTAAGCAACTTTTGCAACAGCTACGGAAAATCATTAGGAGGGAGTGCCTTATTGCTGTTAGGGATAGAAAACCTTTAATCATTGAGACCTATGATGCATTCTTTGATAGTGCCGATAAACTTGTAGGTTCCCACACGCAGAGCCGGGATGCTAGCCGGACCTATCCATCAAACCTAAGAATATTCATGACGAATTATGACACCTGTGTTGAAACTTATCTCAATGCGAAACGCACTGATTTTGCAAACGGCGTAGAACTGAGGTGGGGGTACAATGTCTTTAACATTGATGCCTTTAAAGGAATGCCCATAGAGGTTGTCAAGCTACACGGCTCTATTGACCTATTCAAAAAGGGTGAAGACATCAGGCAATTCCAAACCTTTGGCATAGATGTTGAGAATGAAATCACATACTTGGGTGAAGACTACGGAGAGGAATTCATGGTTTACCCCATAGAATCAAGCGGTGCTCGACATGTTACTCAAAGTCCGTATCTGGATTTGTATAACCTCCTTCGTGATAGGCTCTCTCGGGAAAATAGTGAAAAAGACAGCACTTGGCTGCTCGTTGGTTCGTCGTTTAGAGATTTGACAATAGCGAGCATCATGAACGAGGTGCTCCGGGTCAAAAAGACTGGTGAACGCCCCTTAGTAATACTCATAGACTCGCAAGCAGCATCTGTTGTGCAAAAACTACGGGATGACGGCTTTAATGCACTGGCAGACCACGTTTCCCCTATCAGCGGGAAATTCGGGAAAGCGAATGTTTTTGAGCAATTGGTGGCAATACGACAGAAGTAGGTTAGAACCTACGGACATCTCCGTGAAGTACCCAGCCTCAAGAGTTCCCATGGAGGCTACAAACTGAAAGAAACCCGAACTCGTTTATCGCAGAAACAATCAGCCATTTGGTGTAAGGCCAGGAAGCCCAGCCTTCACCTTCAATGCTTTAACGAGACTTTGGCAATTTAAATTCCTTTTCCCACGCTTTGCGTATGGATGCTTCGCTTTTGAGTGTCCCAAACATGACGTCCTTAAGTATCTTCTCTGCAACTCTGCCTCGTTTTTCAAAGGGACTAAACACTCTAACGTATATAAAGACTAAAAGCCCAAAGGAGAAAACCCAGTTACCTATAGCTTGTATCGTAGTTGCTGTTCTTGTTGACAAGACTATGGCGATTAGAGCCACAAAAAGCATAGCCAAGTTCAACACACTACTAATAATGCCGTACTTTTCACTGGTCAGAAAAGTTACCCAATCGCTGACCGTGAGCCAGGATTCATCTTCCCTTGGTTTTTCCGTATTGTTTCTGTCCACGATACCCTCTCTATATCTGTTCTTTGCTATGGTAGGTTGGCTCAGCCTAGGTGTAGTTCACACTCTTTTAGTTCGCCACCATCTCGACCGCCTTCGAACTGTCAAGCCCCTTACTTTCCCTTGTCTCCGCCATCTCTCCAAGACAGTTCGCGCCTTCCCTACCTATATTCCTAAGTCGTCAGCAACTTTAGCCGTCTTCACGCCCCGCTCACCATCCCCCCACACAGGAAGGTAATAAAGATAACTCTCGTACGCTGCCATAGCCCACCTCCTCTTACCAGAATCAAAATCTAGCCGTCCTTTTGACCGGGTCAATGGTTCAATGCCTCGTGTCACGCCCTCTCAATCTGCCTCTGCTTTTCCTCAAGAAAGTGTTTCGTCCGCTGGTCCAATGGCTCTTTATATCCACATGTCGGGCAAAAGGGTTCTGTTGTATCCGACTGTTTCATAATTTTATTCTCAACATTTCCTCTGGTGTTTCTAGACATACCTCTATTTTCTCAGAGGTTTCAATCTCGAATTTCCTTTGCCTTGCCCCATCATCTTATCAGCTCAGGGGCAGTACAATGATGTGCACGGCAATATTCTTGTAGAATACGGCAGTTGTGTTTCCGTGGGGCTATACACCATTGAAAATTATTTATCATCCGTCCATCCTTTTAAGAATGGTATTTGGTCTTCATTTTCGTTATCGGTTACCCCAAAGTCCAACTTTTTTTTAAGTACACGTTTATTTCGTATTGGGAGTTCGAAATATGTTTTCCCTTTCCAAGGCCCTGTGGTTTCTATTCTGTTACCGATACTTAGAGTTTCACCAGCATGAATATAGCGAGGCCACCCTTGCGGAGCAGGTTGTACGTCTCCCCACCAATCTAAATAATACGAGCCAGACACGTTGTCTATCCGTTGAACAATAAATGGGTTATCGGGGCCATGCGCAGAAGGCTTATCCAAACTAGGCCCATCGAATCGTAGAATAATAGGGTCAATGAGAATATCTACTTTAGGCGTAATGTTATGCATAAGACGGTAATGACCTATTCCTACTGTTAAATTTAATGGTGTGCCTTCGCTGTCAGGAGCACCACAAAAATGAGCTTTAGGGTACTTACTTTGGGGAATCACGTATGTGACTTTTAATTGGCTGAATTTGCGATTATGTTGTATTTTTCTGCAAAGAGTGACAATCAGACCACCAATTAGAACTATAGCAGATATGATAGCTCCCCAAGCACCCCAATCTGTCAATGTCATATAAAATAAAATAGACATAATGCCCCAAAAATATATCCAAAGGAGCATGATGTTACTTTTCTTACACATTATATCACGCTCCTAACAGCCAGATGCAACAGAACCGGCAAAAGCATCCGCTTGACTGGCAAATAAAGGTCTTCCGCTGTCTGCACAGCGGGCAATAAAGCTTCTGGCTATATGCCACACTCCACCTCCCCCAACCTCGTTATATAGTAAGCCCCAGAATCAAAATCTAGGCGGTTGTTTCACTTTGGTCAATGGGTTCCTTGAGCCTAGCCCTCTCTCTCCTTCTGGCAACTCATTTCGTCATAATGTGCACACTGACAAGTGATGGTAGATATGCTAAGATTGAATAATCAATTATCTACCCAGGATGTTACGAAAAAATGGTAGAAGGTGAATTTAATAAGCCTGAAAGACATTGGCCATGGTACAGCTTTATTATAGGGAAGTGCAGAATGTTATGTTAAACAAAAAGGATCTTTAATTAAGATTATGTCATAAACAACCGAATACTTCTACAAGCCCTATATATATCCAGAACGCCATTAATAGCACCGAGAGGGGAATTTGAGCTTGAAGACTGGAAATTCTTGGCTTTCTCTCATCCATTAGCTGTTTCAGTTTCTTATCAACACCCTCGGGCAATGTAAAATTACGCTGAATCTCCAACGCAGCCTCGTAGCACCTCTTTTGCCCTTTTCCAACCATCATCGCGTAAATGCATGCTGCGATAAGTCCTACAAAACCTAAAATCCATATCCACCATTTAAGCTCTGGAGAGTAATGCATTATTGCACTAAATGCACCTAAAAACAAAAAAATACACACTATAACTTGCATAAACATTGTATCTCGATGGCACATTTCGTCGTTCAATTGTTTCCAGATTTCTACAAGGTGTAGATCCATTTTGTTTTATTCCTGTTTCATAATTAATGGATTTGGCGCAGTTGTCATCGTTATAGTAATAGTTGCAGTAGCTTTACCTTGCGATGAAACTTGTTCTTCTGTAAGAAGATTCTGTTCGTCAACATCTGATGGCATAGCTTGCGATTGGAACCGTGGAAGCAACATGCTGGCCACTATCGCTAATGCTATTAGTATCCCCACCACGCTTACAATCTTTACTATGTGAAGATTCATCATCTGAAAAAGTTTAACTCAATGCTCAATTATATTCAACTAGGAAGCCCTGAGATAGAACCGCCCCTCCCGTCCAACTTTGCTGTAGCGATAGCCATTTTCCAAGAGAACCTGTTTAAGAGGATATAGAATCCATCCTGCTTTCGATGCAGGCCACTCACCATTACAAATTATCTTCCTTAAATAGCCATCAAAATCAGCGTATACTACATAGCCTTTACCTTGAGTAGCCATCTTGGCTATATTGAGTATCTGTTGTCGGTCTAACATATTACCTCCCCGCAATATATAACCTAACCTTACCTCAATTATAGCACCACTAACAGGCAAACCTTAGAAATTTGGCATCGTGTGGAGACGTCTAGAGAGAACAGCTGTTTTTTTGGCATGGAAACCTTCACAAGTGTTACCATAATAGCTGGCTAGACAGTAACTAACAGTAAGACTTAAGGGGGTTACGATGAAGAAGGATATGATAGAAGTAGTAACAGATGCCTTATTGATAGTAATGGCTGGTGATATTCTTTACCTCTACTTTATAGGAAGATGGTATGAGCCTTGTCTGCCTATATTAATAATAGAGCTAACTATCCTGTCAGCAACGATTGGCTTTGCCATCTGGAGATTTATTCACTATATCAAAACACTAAGAGCTAAATAGGCTATTAAGACAAAGGGACATACAGGTAGGTAGTAAGGAGGATAGCTTGAGGCTTTATCGTAGGCTTAGCAATGACTAATCTAGGAAGCTATGATGCTATCCAAGCTCATCTGCTATACTTGCTAGTGAATAATCTAAAAAGGAGGATAGTATGAGATTCAAGTGGTTAAAATTTCTCACCAGATGGTATGCATGGGTATTTGGACCAATACTCATGGTGTCTTTAGGGGTCATTGGGATACTGCCACTTTTGAAGGGGAATAGCCGATTGCTACTGATAATTCTTCTTTTCCTCTACCTTCCTTGCTCATTGATTATGTTCTGGGACGACACAATGAAGCTCCCCAAAAAGTAATTTGCTTTAAGCTCAATCTAGCTGAATAGGACTAAATCCACTGGCTGGGCTACTCATCAGGCATCTGATATTCAGCCTCAACAGCCCGCTCACGAGGCTCTGCCCCTAGGACTCTTCCTTCCGAGAAAAATATAAATGACCCGAACCCGATTTAACTCTCGGCACTATTTTCTTGTTACAATAAGGACAAGGCATCTCAGTCGCCTGTGTAGCAGTAAAGCCAATGCCCACAAGGCCTAGTACCAATATCAGTATTCCTAAACTCATCACAAGCCACCAAATTACTTCCCCAGCGCCAGGCATTCTTAGCCCAAAACCAAGGAGCGCTAGACAAAGACCCAAAACCATTAGCATCACCAAGAGCAAAATATCGTAGGCCTTATAAGTCATACCCTACCTCCTTTCAATTAAGTATATCACGCCACAAGACTGACTGACACTCAGCCTCAGCAGCTCGCTCAACTGAACTACCTATTACCAAAGGCATAAACAGCATAACTATCAGCGAACCCAGGATAAGCCGTCCATTCTGCAACCTCATTAGGATATAAGTTAAACACCCTAGGCGAACTCATGTCCTCAACCGTGCCATCCTTATCATAGGCAACGACTATTACATAAACTAACTTCATTGGCAGATTACCCGTATTCTGCACCTTTCCCGATACCTCCGAACTCCAAACATCCGTCGGCAGACTCAACTCAAAAACCTCCAAACCGTTTCCAAAACTAATCTCTTTCGTTGCCTTCAACTGAGCCAGCTCCCCCTTAACACTATCTAACTCTGCCCCTGATTTGGTTAACTCTGCCTCCAGCCTATCTACCTGTACAGAATTCTGTACAAAATTACTTGAGCAAGTGCCCAGACTAATAATCAAAAACAACGCTAAGATACCGGCAATCACATACCACTTTTTCATACATTCACCCCTATTTGATATATTTCAACCTCTTCTCCAAACGCCTCAAAATCTTCATTTTTTAAGGCGGTTTTACTGATTGAACACGAGATTACCAATGCTTTCTAATGAAGTGGACTAGGACCCAGATAGCCAAGCCCACAATCACTGGAACGATAAGTAGACCGATTTCAAGTGGACCTGGCGGACGCATCATATCCTCTCATACCCACCATTGAAACTGGTGGAACTATTCCCCCGCCTCCACTCTCACCTCCGTATCCGCAGGCCGGTAGTCTTACACTAACCAAGACTACGATCAAAGCTATACTAATCCAACACCACATTTGTTTTACCTCCTGGTTAAACCCTCATATACTTCTGCCTCTACCGTCTCCAAACGTGCTGGCTTGACTACTCATCAGGCAAAGGTGGGGTTATCATAGTTATGGTAATTGTAGCTGAATCAGTATGATTCACACTACTAGCTATGTCATTGACAGAGTAGGATACAAGCACCCTGGTCTCCGCACCATCCCAGGTGTCGCGGTCTATCATCTTCACATCCGATTTCACCACAGTTGTGTTGAACCAATGCTCATAGGTATAGGTATCGGGACTCGCGGGGTCATATTCCACTATATGATAGCAGCTGAATGTTCCCGCAGGCACCGTAATACTCTCTACCCCAAGCACCTTACCCTGCCTGTCAACGGTTTCATCAACCATGCCGCCACCAGCTACGGTGTGCTTTGTAAAGTCCCAGGTGCCTTCAAGGGGCCAGCTTAGGGCTGGGGTATAAGCCCACATAATGCAGGCTGGTAATCCAGGAAGCTCTTTGATGGCTGAACACTGTTTCATGAACTGCATATTGGCTTTGCTGTTAAATATATCAGCCTGACCGATATGTAGCACTAGCACCATTCCGGCGGTAGTAGAATCACGAGCTGCCTGGGGAACGAAGGTCCCATTGAGACGGTAACTAGCTTCTCCATCAACTGACTCTTCACCTGTAACAGTGACATTTAACTCAACATCTCCCTGTTTCAAGGTCCCTTCTGGATTTTCATAAGAGCAGTCATACACCCAGCTATCACCAGCAGTCCAGACTGATAACACCTTGTTGTCATCCCCGCCTGCACTCTTCACGGTAAAGCTCTTTGTCGCGGTAGCATTAGGTGTTGTGATAGTCACAGTATAGGAGCCTTCGGTTGTCGCAGTATAAGTAAAGCTCACTACAGTGCTTTCCTTACCAGCTAATGTGCCGATAGACTTGCTATCGGTATAGCCGTTGATGGTTAAGCTGACATTACAGCCGTCAGACACTTCACCATCATTTGTGACAGTGGCAGAGATGATGACAGTGCCATTAACAACCGGCGCTGATGGCGAAACAATTACGCTGGAGAGCGTAAACTCAGCAGGCCTATCTTTCCCACACGCCGTCAGGAAGCTTACTGCCAGTAACAAGACAAGTATCACTCCAAGAATCCTCTTCATTTTCGACCTCCTTTCTTTCGAATGCCTTTCGAATTGCCTCAAGCTTTGGCTTAGCAATTTCTTTTTGAGTGTTATTATGAATAACACCCTTTAAGATTTCTTTAGCATCAGTATACCGTAGTTTATCTTCTTTTAGAGCAGCATCGGTATCCTGGAGGTCCTCCCGGACCCTTGTTTTCAAAATACTTACTAATTAATATGGTGCGTAATTTAACCAGTAATCTAAAAGCGAAACCTGTTTATAATGTGTTTCTTGGCGATACTTCGTTACGACTCTTTGTTTTTCAACGTCTCTATACTTCGTAACCGTTTCATATCCTTGCTTAGTCTCTTGCCAGTTCCAAGTAGCACTAATTTCTACTAGTTTGTTAGTAAAAAAGGAAAAGGTATTACTGATAATGAAGTAATAGTAGTCTGAGTGGTCGGGAATGAAGGAAAACGAGTAGTCCGTGACACGACCAGGATCAACATACGCTTGCCAACTTCCTCCTGCCTTATAAGCATTGTAGTTCTTCTGGTCAAATACGTAGAAAAGAAACTCACCACCTGCCCTAGCTATAACACGACCGCTTATAATATTCTGAGATTTGTCGACCACATCTATATGCTTAGCAATTGGCTGATAATAACCAGCAGATATCGCATAAGTCTCTCCACTAAATAGGGTAAGACTATCTGCCGTAGTATAGGTATACGGTTCTTCAACTTGGTATGGTTCACTTTCATAATAGGTCTCAATATCTTGGTAGGGAACCGTGACTGTATAGGAAACCGGCTGTAGCGGTATGGCACAGACAACGATTGCTGCGATAGCGATAGCTGCTCCGAATCCTATAGCTAATTTTTTACTTTTACCCATAGTTAACCTCCTCTATATGTAGACACTCTCCGCAAAGATAGACCCAAAATCTGCCATCCTTAGCACATCTCAATCTATCAGTATACGCAAGAGGGAGTTTCGCAGGGTTACTAGTCCCTCTCCGCTATCCTTCAGGCCGTATCATACGCCTACCGAACTCTTTGGAAACGCTATAACTATGAAGTTTTTATTTACGTTCAAGAGGGGAACGGTATGGAGCAGTTTATCCTTTGGCAGAGCGTAGACTTTGCCATTGGTGACGGGTATAAACCCTAATTTTACATCGGCGCCCATAAAATCCGTAAATCTGCTGTCTCTCGGTACATAAACCTCCCCTTCTATCCTATATTGTTGCGTGTAAATTACAGCCTCTATCTTGCTCTTCTCTACCCTCAATGCCATACCTAACCTCCTTATCGTTTAATGCCTTTGCACTACATTTCTCAAGTGCTCACCCTTTCATTTCAACTACACCTCCCGTATTGATTGCCCGAAATCCCCCTTAGTGCGACGCAGCAATGAATGAATCCTGGCAAGTAATAGCCTCGTGTCTAGGGGAGAAGTTAAGTAAGCATCGGCGCCCATTTCAAGCAGGTCAACTCCGGCTGCTCTATCCTGTTCCTGCCCCAAGATGACGATAGGAGTCCAGCATATTTCTCGAATGCGAACACAGAGCTCATCGCCATTCAACCTGTGGCTGTTTTCAGCCAAGACTATAAGGTCAGGACAAACGCTGGATATACTAGCCAGAGCTTCCTGCCCTCCCGAAATACCCACCACATGGAAGTCCGAGTGCTGCAATATCAGAGTCAACTCGTGTCTCACTACTGGGTCAGGATGAATTAATAAGATTGCCTCCATATTTGCTCACACCTTGCCAGTTCAAGTCTGCATTGTTAGCTCAGCGGTGGCTGTGCGACACAACTTCAGCTCTTAGATTCACCTCGGCACTGCCTGGAATAGGTGGCACATTGTTCACCACCACTGTGACGGAGTCCATATCCGTCAGACCAATAGCATTGGTAGCTATGACCGTTATGGTATGAAAGCCTTCCTGTGCAACGGTGGTATTCCAGTTTCCTTCCCATAGCCCATGCTGCTCGTTGCCCGATACCAGCGTCATGTCCACCCAGTCACCACTATCTATCTGATATGTAACATTCTCTACGGCTGCGCTACTTCTTGCCTCAGCTTGAATAGCTACAATGCCAGAAACTGTAGCGTCATTCTCAGGGCTAATGATCTCCACCACAGGGGGCTGGGGGATACACGCCGCCACGAAAAGACTAATTGTGACACACGCGAACGTTAGCACTTTGCCCGATATCATTTTTTAATCCTTGATTAGTCTCCAGATGCCGAAACAGAGGATAACAACAAAGAATACTATTTCGGCAATAAGGATTGGCTTGTTTGGCTCGCAGATATAGAAGTCCCCTAAGCGTGCTATTTGGATAAAATGATATAACCATACTGCTGCCATGCCTATAATCAGGCTATCCTTTATGTGGTTAAGTAGTTCTTTATTCATCCCACCCCTTCATATTCAGTATCTCCAGCCACAATTTCAGCTAATTCTATTAACCTCAGCCGAGTCATCATCTGGAGAGAGCTACCTCCTGCGGACCTCAATATGAAGCACCCTGCTCACAGCAAAGACCACCACTGCAAGCACCACAATGCCGATGACTATCCAGCCCCACAGAGGCATGGTGAAGTTCTCACTACCCCCGGTCTGGGCTGGCAAAGGCTGACCGGCTACTATGTGATTTACGGTGGCTTTCACCTTTACTGCTACGGCCACGTTGCCTCCACTCATACCAAGGAACCTTACATAGCCATCATAAGTTTGAGAGCCAAGAGTTTCATTCCCATAGATTGTTATCTGTATATCAACAGGTTCGTTTGATTGTTCAATATGTATTGTTTCAGGCTCTACTCTCAATGGTATATCTACCAGGCTTATTTGCAGGTCACCGCTGAAGTAATAGACCTGAAAATCAGCCGTTGCAGAGCCGTTGCCTGGAACTTCAAGCACTGTATGGCTAGGACTTATTCCCAGGCTGGCAGCCAATATCGGTGCAGCCAATAACAGTGGTATTAACACTAACAAGCCGATTAACTTTTTCAATTCTTCACCCCTTTTCTGGCGGAGGTGAGGGGGATGATTGTTCACCCCCCTCACTTTACTGGTTACACCCCAGTAGCTGTGAAGACTAGCAAACCTGTCTCGGTGCCTGAAGGAGTGTAGTCTGATGGCACTGGTAATCTGGTATAAAGAACTTTAGAACCTTCCATTACCAAGTCATCCACTATCTTGGGCCAACTCCTTCCACTCCAAGAAGCTCCTGTCCAAAGTTGCAGGTTGTCGAAGAACAAATCTCCTACTGAACCACTCACATCTGCATCAACATCGACTTTGTGTGTGCCAATGTTCGTTACGGTGATACTTTCCACAGAGGAAGTTTGTCCTGGATAAAGGGTGCCATAGTTGATGGCGGTTGGATCTACACTGATGGCAACAATGTCAGGAACATCAGCGGTTAAACCAACTGAGCTAGTGGGCTCAAAGTCGTAGGTTTTGCCGTTTATGATGACGTCGTCAACAAAAGCTGTTTCGTCCATCCAGCTTCCAGCGCCACCTATCAAGAGCTTTACGCACTTCACTTTCACGTCGGTGTTGGGAATGTTAGTGTCCCAGCCACCTGTACCTATTTTCGTTAACAGGTCTGCGAATGAACAGTAGAGGTCTTTAGAGAGACCATCTCCAGTAGAATTAGGTGTCCACCATCGTGCTGTAGTAAGTGCATTTACCTGCGTCCAACTCAATGCACCTGATAATGGGCCCAATGCTCCGTCCATTTCTATGAAGGTATCACCTCCCAGCAAAGTTGCATTGTGAGAATCGGTTACATGCCATCCAGCTACATCAGCTTCAAAAACATCATCAACATCCAAATCTATTCCAAGAACCACATTCACGTCCCAACCCGAAGTGGTGTATGATGTTACCCTCTCCCAGAAGGACAGCTCATTAATGTCTTTGAGAGCTATGTCAACCGGAATTGAGACCTCAGCCCAGTCAACTGAACCATCCTTAACATAGAGTTTCACTGAATTATTTGGACTGTGATAGGTTGCAGTTGATATCGCCGCCGTAGCGCTACCGACTGCATTGAGCTCTATACCTGGACTAGCACTGGTTACTGCTGGCATAGCCATCAATGAAACTGCCACTGCCAGTGTTAGTAAAACGCTAACTAATTTTCTCATTTTTCTCTCTTCTCCTTTATGAAAAACCATTATTTAGTCTTTCCCATTGCCATTGGGTCTTTCCCCACTGCCAATTTTCCATGGACGTCACCTCCTTCTTTCCCTCATCTCTAGCGATGACCAATTTTGACCCACATACTCCACAATATATGCCAGCTATAATAACTAACTCTGCATTCTTGACATCTTCTCTCTAACATGGGTATACTTACCTTTTTTTTGTGTTTAATTATTACTACAAACCAATACGAATGTCAACTACTAGTTGATAATTAGCTCACCTCACTTGATTGTTGGTAACGTTACCAACAAGTTTTAACAGAGCAAAGCAATGAGCATAGGAGAAAGAATCAGAAAAAGAAGGCAGATATTGGAAATGACCCAGCAAGAACTGGCCGAAGCTGTTGGGGTGACACCACAACATATTTCTGCTATAGAGCAGGATAAACGAGACCCTTCTTTGTCTTCTCTTGCAAAGTTGGCAGAAGAATTAGGTGTGACTATTGACTACCTTGTGACTGGCAAAGAATCTGTGATTACAGATACGATACCGGCAATCAAAGGTGATAAAAAGCTGAAGCTCAAGGCAAAGAAGGCATTGACAGGTTTAATACAGGAGCTATATGAGGCTGTGAGACAGGAGTAAATAGAGACACCACAATTGGGCGCTTTGTTCATAGGCAAAGTAAAGGAGTGAAGGAGATAGAATTGTGACCAGTATCGGTATCTTGGCCTATGGTTCCTTAATAGATGATCCTGGATGCGAAATCGAAGCGGTGATCTCGCATAAGCTGGCAGGTGTCCAAACACCTTTCAGAGTTGAATTCGCTCGAAGTAGTTCCAAACGCGGTGGTGCTCCCACTTTAGTACCTGTTGAGCAAGGCGGAGAGCACGTGAAAGCCGTGATTATGATTTTGGAAGAGCAAGTATCAATAGATGAAGCTAAGGATATGCTATGGCGGAGGGAGACAAACCAAGTTTGCAGTAGCAAGTCATATAAGCATTCCCCTAATCCTGGTCCAAACACCGTGTGTATAAAAGAGCTTAAACAGTTTCACGGCATCCCGATTGTATTATATACCAGCATTCAACCAAACATAGATGAGCCAACGCCTCGTAAGCTGGCTAAGCTAGCCATTGGTAGTGTTGGCAAGACTCAAAGAGGGCAAAAACGAGATGGCATCAATTACTTAATTAATGCGAAATCTAATGGTATTATAACCCCACTCACACAAGAGTACGAAGAAGAAATAAAAAAGCAAACAGGAGCCAAAAGTCTTGAGGAGGCTCTGGAGAAATTACAACCAAGCTAACATAGGGATGAATATTAAAAGAAAAGCCACACTAGCTTATTTTGTTACTCCACTGCACAATTGTCCATATTGTGCAATTGCGAGGCAAACGATACAAACAGTTAAGGTAGCGCTCTCTCAAAATGAACCTAGCTAAGCTACTCATCAGGCAAAGGTGGCGTTCGCGTAGTCATCGTAATTGTAGCACCGACTGGGTCAAGGTCACCGGCACCGCTCACAATGCTACTTACACCTCATACCTATTTGAATTGCTCATACCATTCATCATATAACTGCTCTGCCTCTGATTCCCAATCTGCTCCACCCACCTGCTTGATCCACGGAACTAATACGTTGTTCCAATATTCCCCCTCAAGTCCCCAGCCTGGTGTTGTGTCGAGTTTATAAATTTCATAAGAAATGTCGGCTTCTTCGTAGATGTTGTAGTTAACAAAGTCAAGCTCGCATTCTGAGCCTAAAAGGTTACCAGCGTAATCCCCTCCCTCTATGAATAACCTTATAGCAACGCTGTATATAGTGTCATTTCCAGACCTAGTTTCCTCCTGTATTGGTTGCCCATAAAGCACTTTGCCAACAAAAGGGGAGGCTTTCTGCCCAAAATACTGTAATCCTAAGTCTTCCGAATCAGGCGCAAAATCACTCTCCTCTTGACCCACAAGGTATCTAAACACTATACCGCAATAAACTGTGTCAGGTTCATCATCAAGAAACTTCACTCGAATATTCTTGGACTTTACGATGATATCAAACCACTGGCAATTTTGTAGAAAGAACGCATTAGTCCCAAATGCAAATTCATAATTTGAACTTGTATATTTTCCAAGGTGAACTTGATCGGCTATATCGGGTGGATAGCCTTGCGGTGATGGTGGGGAATGCCATACTGATAACACGTCTGCTGGTGCCGCTGGAGGTGGAGTTGATGGTGGTTGCGTGACACCACAACCCACCGCTACAATCGCCAAAACCGATATAATAGAAATCACTATCCGTAACATCTCACTCCTCCTTTGCTATCCTTCCAAACCCACTGGCTGGCCTCGCCCAGATGATAGCTCACTTACTTTTCTTCTGACTACGTTCCCTTATCGCTATAACGATTAAGGCTATAGTCAAAGGTACTGCGCACCATCCAATAATATCTATCGCATAAAGCCAAATAATTGGTGCGGACCCCGGAGGTCGTCCAATGTGCAAAGCAAGAACAGCCCCTGCTACAAAAAATGCCCAGCATACTATACAGGCAATTGCCACTATCGCTTTAGTCCTCATTTCTTTTCTTCCCTCTAGTTAGTTTCTCCAAATCCCCTGGCTGGGCTATCATCTATTTCCTTACTCTGACAAGCACATCGAAGTGTGTCGGGCCTTTTGAAACGTCAGCTATTGCTCTTGCTCCGACGTTCCAAGGGGTGACTTCAGAGCCATCTTTCTTGCGATAAAGACCACGTAGATTGATAGCTTTTGCAATCTCACGAATATCGACCGGTGTATTTCCGCCTTCCTCTACCACCTTAATGATAGCTTCATACAAGTACACGATTCTTGTCCTCCTTCGTTCTTATAACGAGCCTTCTTTACCTAATCTCCATACTAACTGAGTTCAGCTACTCATCAGGCAAAGATGGAGTTCGCATAATTATCGTGATTGTAGCAGTCGCAGAGTGAGGATTGTCAGTTTGATTCACACTGCTAGCTACCTCATTATCCGGGACATTGGTATCAGCAATCGTAGGGCTACCATCAGAGATATCCGAACCAAGTAAGCCTATCAGTAGCAAAGCTAAAAGGCCAAACACAATCAGTCTTTTCACTATCCTCATTCAGCCCAGTTTGAATTAAGTCTTGCTACTATTATACCCTCAACCGGCCTCAAATAGAAGCTCTTAGCAGTAACGATTCGTCATTTGGTATAGCAGCCAGAGTAATATAGAGAAACCTTCTTCTGAACCAGGAAATTCGTTTGATGATGGAACTTAAGAATGATATTATTTCGCCATGCCGCTAAAAATTACTCTTGACACCAACTGCTTCTTTGAGTATTTCGAACGTGATCCTAAGTGCATAAAGGAGCTGATCCACCATGCGGAAAAGGGCAACATTGAATTGGCTATGACTACCCGAGTAATATCTGAAACTCAGGATAAATGGCATGGCAAAGGCGAAAGTCCTATTTGGAACAAGATTCAGTCCTTTCCGTTGATAGAAACAATAGGTACGGCATTTCGACTGGATGAATCCTACCTCAACTCTGAGGACTTTCTTATCTCTGAAGACCACTCTAAAATGATTGATGACCTTAGTGAGATTATGAAAGGAGCTCAAACCGAAGATATCGACCATATTTTTGGACACATAATTGGGAAACGCGACATATTTGTCACCAGTGATTCGCATTTCCTCGACCATCACGAGGAACTTTTGAATAAATTCAGCGTATTAGTCCTCAAGCCAGAGGATGCTGTCAAACAAATCGAGAGAAAGTTTCCAGTATAGACAAAAGAACTAAGAACCATATTAATTGTTCGCGATTGTAGACAGGCTCTTTCTTAAAAGGTGTTTTTCCACATAAGCAGAGCTCTTGTTTGGTATTTAATGTAACAGTAAGCCATTTTGTTCAGTTTCAACTTTTTCATGCATATCTTTGCTTAACTTCTTACTCTTATTCCTCTATGATTCATAAAGTAAGATACAGCGGGCTAAAATTCAGCAGGTTAGCCTTTGTTTCATTGTGTTTTCTACAACTCAATGATGATTTATGAGTTATCAGTCGCATTTTCTTTTTCAGTGTCAAATTCTCTAGTCCTGGCGTAGTTTTTTTGCCATAAAAGGGCTTTTTTAACTGCTCTGGGGAAGTTTTGCTAGAGCTATTTCTCTAATGCTAGTGAAGGGCAAATTGTCCCCGGCGACAATAGGTTCTAGCAATTGCTTAATAAATATTCTACCAGTTTTTCTCTTTCTCAGTTAGCGAGCAAGTGAGGAGCAAGCGAGCAGTACTAGTAGTAGAGTAGTAGCGGGAGCAGCAGTGATAAGGCGCTAGCTTTAATTCAAACTCTAAGTTTAACTAGCCTAAACCTAAACTCTTACTAGCTTTAACCTAAACTCTTCTCTTTTGTTTGTTTTGCTTTTGTTTTGTAGCAAGCAAGCAGGCAGTGCTAGCAAGTTGTTTATTGTTACTTATTTATAAGTAAACTAATAAGTAGCGGAGAGAGAAAGAGCAAAGCAAAGCAGAGTAGTAGTAGAAGAGCTAATGAGGTCTCAGTGAGCTGGCTCTAATAAGGTCTCACTAAGCCGGTCTCCAAAAACTTGACGAAATTTCAACTGCTGGTTTAGAGTTATATAGCTTCACTGATTGCTCCTTTTTCTCTTCAGTCAGCGATGGTACCGTTGGTCCGCGGTGCCATCGCTTCTTCTTTATCCCTTTAGGATGTAAGTGGTGGGGCTTGCTTGCTCCCTCCCTCTTCAGTGTTCTAAGGAATAAACAATGGGACGAAGTAGGAGGTAGCAGTAAGAGAACTAATAAGCAGTGCTCTGTAAGCGAACTAATGAAAGAGCAAATAAGTAGTAATATAAACTGCCAATTCAGCTACAATTTTATTTTATTTTGTTTTATTTTTGTTATAGGCAATAAGAAATCACTTTATAGCTAACAAGGAATCACTTTATAGCCAACACGGTTTTATTTCTAGCGAAATGTGAGGTTTCTTATAGACTTTCTTTAAGTCTTATTTCTTTGTTCCTTGTTACTTGTTGTTTACTACTTACTTACTTGTTATTTATAAGTAAATAAATCAGTAAGTAAGTAGTGAGTGAGTGACCTATCGTGTGAATTCCGTATGGGTGATTTTGTTCATACCTGATTCTAGAAGGTGGCTTATGTTTTACCCTATCTTTTACCATCTGTCTTACCCTACCCTTTACCATTTGGTTTACCATATGAGTTTACCATAGCATACGTTCTTTATCATCTTTTTTGAAATTAAAGCTAAATTTGAAAAGATAATAAGAGATAAAGGAATACCAAATTGAGTTGTTCCTTTCAGTATAAAAGTTCTCCTTTCAGAGTAGGTTGTTCCTTCAGAATAAGTTGTTCGCTAGGACCGGAATAAGTTGTTCGCTAGAACAATTGATTGGTTGTTGTTGTTTGACTGTGTTGATTGGTCGTTGGTTGATTGCTTGGTTAACAACATACAATAATGCTAACAACAGCAATCAGCAACAGCAGCAGAAAACAAAATAATTGTAGCCAATTGCTGGTAGTTGTGAGGAAATTAGATACAACTAAATAAAATAGAATTGTAGCTGAAATCTTCTTTTGTTCTGTCCTGTTATTCCTTCCTTCCTTTCCAATACAAAGCAATAATAATAACAGCAAGGAAGGAGCCCTCGCCTACACAATAATTTTTTTACTCAGAACAAAATGAAAGAAAAAAAGTTGCTCCTTTAGAGAGCTGTTTTAGTTTCAGCTCATAAAAATGGTTCCTTTTTCTATGTTGCCTATTATTTGCTCAATAGCTATAAGCCAAAAAACCTCCGCTCAAAATCAGCCTAAAATCAAAGCTAACAATTGCCTATTTTGTTCCCTCCGAGAATAAAAAAAGGGTCGTGGACTTAGCTCCACGACCCTTTATTACTATTAGACACCCAGTTCAAGCTGTTCTGGTGCTCTAGCTTTTGCCTCTGCCATAGCTTGTGCCTTTTTCACTCTCTGCTTCTCTCGCCTGTGTTTAACTCTTCGCTCGTATATCCAGTCCTTCAAGCCTTGGAGTAGCCCTATCTGGTAATCATTGAGAGAATCCACTCCAATATCCTCTGGAATCTGGATTTCCCTATTCTTTGATACCACTTTCCCGGCAACATACAAGTAAATCTGCGTCCAGTCGTTATCCATAGGAGCTTCCAAACTGGCAGTATAGAGATAGGCACAAGCCTCAGCGTCGGTGGCTGTCTCTTCCCCTTTCATTAGCAGGGCAAGCCTTTCTATCTGTATCGCTCCTTTAATCCAGTCTGGCAAACTATCTCCCCAGCCACCAGGCATTACAATAATGGGATCCATTAGAACACCAACCAGGCTGTCTATCTGCTTGTCTACTATTCGGTTGTGCAATTCGTTATCACCTCCTTTTTAAGTCGTAGTTACCCTATCAAACCCGAGGCTGGCTACTACTCCTCCTTCATTTGTTGCTCGAGCCATTCAGCAAAGTCATCATGCTGCACTACTTTGCAAGGTGTTGTGTCCAGTCCCAGGCTTTGCTGTCGCCTTGCTTGGCGGTCAGCCTCAATTGCACCTTCGGGGATGTTCTCTCGAATTTTGGCTATGGAAGTTTTAATGTTTTGCCTGTATTGAATGATGTATATCAGGCGTTGGAAGCGTTGGCTTATATACTGCGGCAAATTTATTATGCCTTTAGCCTTCCCTACCCTGGCTTCTGCCTCGGCAAGGAAAGGTTCAGCCTTCCTGGCCAGCTCCTCAACTTCATCCATAGCCTCGCTAACCGCAAGGGCGCTCCATCTGATTGGCATAGTTCACCTCCTTTCTGTTCAGATTTTTGGGCGTAGTTACCCTACCAATTCCGGGGGAATCGTTTACTTCGCCACTCTTATATTAAGGCACTGGTAGCCACCGCGGTGGTAGCTGTCAATTGGCGAGCTACAGAAGCCATTCCAGAAATCTAAGTAGTAGGTTGGCTTATCATTGCCGTCATACTGCTCCCGTAGTTGATAAAGCCGCTCAAGCCACACCCTTACCTGTGCACCTTTGGTCCCCCACAGAACGAGAACACTATCATCAAACCACTGCACCTGAAGCCTTTTAAGCCTCAAATCCTGATACCACCAATAGTCGCAATACTGGCTTACCAGGATATCCTTCCCCTCCAGCTGGAGTAGAATCTCTTTAAGCATCTTTATAGCTGCTTTATTCCTCTTCCGTAGAGGTATTTCGGCGCTTCTCGTTCCCAGCCTGACAGTGGTCGTTTTCTCTATCTGATAGTCCTGTTTTTCCTCACTATCAAGTAAACTGAGCTGCCCCAATTTGTCCTCCTTTCCAGGGCATAGTTACCCTACCGATTTCGACCTTTCAGGCTAGATTAACGCCTAGCCAGCGTTCTCCTTCTTATACTTATCAGATAAATCTAGTCCAATAATTGCTTGTCTTTCACTCCACAAACCATCGCTAATATAGTCAAGTACCTGGTCACTAATACCAGCAAGGTGAAGCGTTACTAAAATGATTTCCCGGTTGCCTTCCTGATAAAATGCTTTTAGCTCTGCCACTTCTTTTCCGTTGTTCATCCTTTCATCCCCCTTTCTATCTGAATTTGGGCAAAAAGAGAGGGTGCAAATCCCCACTTCGGGGACTTGCACCCTTCCAAAAAGATAAAAAGAGGGGCTTATTCCACCCCTCTTTTTGTGTGGCTCTGTTTTTTCGGCTGTTGCGTTAGGCTACGGCTACTTTTGCTCTTCGGCTTCGCTTTCGCTTCGGTTCGGCTTCCGCTGGCACATCGGCTTCCGCTTCGGCTTCGGCTATTGCTTCCGCTTCGGCTATCACATCGGCTTCCGCTACCACATCGGCTTCGGCTACTGCTTCGGCTGGTGCTTCGGCTTCCGCCTTCGGTGCTTTGGCTTCGCTCTCTGGTAATATAGGCATTACCAGGCAACGATAACCGTTGGAGCTAAAGAGTATCGGTGAGCTTGCGTTTGCAATCTTGACTTCGGCTATTCCCCCACAGGCTTTCAAGGCTTGGAGTAAGTATTTACCGTTGACTGCTATTTTACCTTCCCCGGTGGCTTCCGCTTCAATTACCGCCTTCCCTCTATCCTCTTTGGCTTCCACCGTTACCGTGCCTTCGCTAATCGCTAGCGTCAAAGGTCGGTATAGTGGTTTGGTATCATCATCATACCAAGAGGACAAGAGGCTTTGGCTTGCCTTCATCATCGCTTTAGTGTCAAAGCTAGCAGTAGCTACAAACTCGCTAGGTATAACCTTCTCATAATCAGGATACTCTCCGTCTTGACTATAGAATTTATACCTAATCAGTTCGGTATCAATAAGGAGCAGTTTAGCAACTAAACCGCCTTCCTCATCGGCTTTTTGCTCAAAGCTAACCTTCACTCTTTTGGCTTTACTCAAGGCTGAAATTAAGCCTTTCAATTCACTTGCGTAAATCAAGGCTTCAGCTTCACCAGCCTCAAAGTCAAGGCTAACTTCGGCTAGTTTGAAGCCATCGCAAGCTATCAAGGTCAGCTTGCCTTCCTTTTGATGAAAGCGAACTGTCTGTAAAACAGGTCTAGCTTCCTCAATTGAGGCAAAGCCTACAACCCTTGATAGGGCGTCGGCTAGCTCAACACTACCGAGATTAGGCGTAACAGCGTTAGAGGGAGATACTCGGACTTGATTGAAGGTCATAGGCAGTTTATCCGTTATCCAAGCCTCATTAGGTAAATAGCCTTGATGATTACCGCAAACTACTTTGACACCTTTAGCACCGTTGCTAGCCGGGACAACCTTGACTATGTTGCTACCTGCTAGAGCTTTAAGATAGGCTAGTAAGCCTCTCTTGCCTAGAGTGATGTCGTCGTTAAACAACAACACTCTTTCGGCTTGCACTCTTGCCAAAGCGTCAACGAGTTGTGCTTTATGAGCAACAAAGCCTTCACCTGAACGCTTGCCTACTATATTCACTTGCTCCAATCTATCACCCCCTTTTATTTATTTGCTTAACGAGCCTTGTCAAGCATTTGATTAGAGCTGGGTAATTGATGAAGTTGTAAGGCTACTAGCAATCCGCTAACCGCTGGCATTGTGTTTGCCTCTAGTGTGTAAATGCCAGAATGGGGGCAGAATGTGACATTAAAGTAGCGTTTTTTGGTGTTTTTTGAGCTCTTTTTGACGGTATCGGCAAAGATATTGCCTATCCTTGATATTAAGTGGTTTACCGATAACCTTCTTATAGGCAATCTTGACTAGCCTACGGGGACAACCGTATAGCCAAGTCTTGGCGTCAACCCAGGCTTCCAGGTCTATTGCCTTGTCATCGGCTAAAGTCTCCGATAACTCAACGCTGTTACCATCATCATCTTCAATAGTGTCGTTAAGGCTAAAGATGGTCGGTTGACGCTTCAAATCTCGCCAATACTCAATTGTTACGAAGCTAGCCACTCTTAACATCGCTGGGAGCGTCAAACGCTCTGTTTTGATGCTGGCTACTTCAGCAAGGCGAAGGATAATATCCTGTTTTAAGTCCTCTCTATCCTCATACCTTACCTTGTGCTGAAAGTTGTCGGCGATTTTAGTGTATTCCTGCCAGGATAATTTACTCATCTTCCCTCCCTTATGTTTACTTCCTCCCCCCCGGCGGAGGGAGAATCCCCCTATTCTTGGCATTTACACTTTTAGCTATATTCAATTGTTAAGGTGCTATACACTATTAAATAGTGTCTATATCCATAATAATAAATAAACAAACTTGTGTCAATACCAATTTTTTTAATTTATGATAGCGTTAGGTATACCTAAAAATACTATCATAATAGTATTGCAGGAAGGATAAGTTTATAAGAAGGGGGAATAAACGAGGCGAAAAGATTCCAATTCTAAAATTATATCTGGTCATAAAAAATTTTTTAGGTTAATAGACAGAGGAAATTTGGTGAACTTAAGGCAGTTTTAAGCTTGCCACAATGGAATAAATGGATGAATTGGAAGGACAAGTCTATCTAAAGCATAAGGCTCTTCAAGAAGGTCTCTAATATCCTTGTAGACAGTTGCAGCAAGCCGATGTGGATACATCGTTTGTATGCTTCCTTTACTCAATCTTAAATAGCTGTCTGCCAAGGTAAGTGGAAGTTCATTTTGAGCCAGAGCAACTTTTAGCCTCTCCCAGAGCGTTATTCGGATTGAATACCAACCATAACCCCTTTTCACCTCAAGGGCTGACTTAGTTAAGATTCTTTTGAATATTGCCGATAGTGTGCTCCTGCTCAGCTGTTTGGGATGGTATTCTTTCAATGCCGGCATTATTTCACCCGGCACCACAACCCATCTACCCGTGCCATGTCGGATAGGTTTAATGTAGAGTTTCCCGCTCTTTATATCTTTGTTCTCCACCTTGGCCAGTTCAAGGCCGGTCATTCCGAACGTTGTTGCCAGCGCTAAATAGAAGCATTCTTCTTTGGAATAGTTCCCCCGGTTTTTAATCAGTGTCTTAATTTCATCAACGGTAAAGGCAGTAGTAAGTAGCTTTCCACTTATTTCAGGCCGGTCCTTCTTTAATAAAGGCCACAACCAGGAATTAGCCTGGTATAGTTTTCGGATTACTGAGAAATAGTAATTTTGTGTTCGGGATGTAATGCTGTTTTCCTTTTGCTGGGCAAAGAAGCGTTTCAACTTTGCTTTAGATGGAGGCAATTTGTTACCTGTGAAGTTTAAAAACTTCCTGGCAGCGATGAGATAATTTTCAATAGTGGTGGGTGATTTCCTTTCAGGCGAGGTTAAAGCCAGCCTTAAATTCTCTAATTCAGTCCTCATCCTTATTCGCTGTTTTGCCCAAGTATTTTACCCAAGATTTCTTTGTTCGCCTGAGCTTTTCCCGCTGTGCCCTCAAATCCTTAAGAATCTCGCCGGGGGCGAGAGGAAATATCTCCGCGGAGATTTTAGCCATCTGCTCCAGATCTTCATCTGTGGCTGTGGCAATCAAGAAGAATCGTTGCGCTTGCTTTTTCTTAGCTTCCTTGGTCCTGCCGTCAAGGGCAAAAGTCTGCGGTAATTGGGTTAAGTAATGTCTCCATTGTTTAACTGTGGGGCTGCCTTGAATATTCATCTTACTCCACACTATTATTTTAGAGTATAGCTTTTCCTTTGTCAACCGCCTGTGCTATAATCATCTGGGGATGAAGAGGAGCACAATTTTTTAGGTGGGGGTATTATTATTCATACGTAAGCGGTTAAGCTGTCTCATCGCTGCTTACCCAAAACAACCGGGTAACTCTTAGCAGGGCTGCCCGGGCTTTTTTTATTAGCCATTAACTGAACCTCAAATAGATTGCCACGACTGTTCCTATCAATTTCAAGGTTAGAATTTTCAGTCGTTTGGGCATTCTACCCAACCAAACCATCATCACCAATGCTTTGACAAAATCTTTAAGTTTCTTTGGCATAGTTACCTGATTTGTAAGCCGTCTATTACATACTGAAAATGCTTCGTATCAGCAGCACCATTGTATCCTGTAAGCAATATCCATAAGGTATCGCTTAAAATGAATTGATTAGAGCTCTCATAACTTAAATCAACACCCGCGGCCGAATAAATATAAGGCCCAACATTGTAGCTGTCCTTCCTGAATTGCGCCCTGATAAATGAATCGGCGTCACCGGTGGTAAATGTGATTTTTATGTAGGTTACCAGCCAGATTTGCCCTGCACTTGGCTTGAATGAGACTGTGCCTGTGCTGTCTGCACCGATACTTAAGTTGGCGATATCCGACTTCACCGCCTTAGCACCAAGAAGATTACTTAGAGGCATATCCAAAGCACCAAGAAGATTACTTAGAGGCATATCAAGAGCGGCAGGACTAGTTAGTTGGGCCTCAGCACTTGCCGCCCTGCCGATATGCAGCCTGAGATATTTACCCGGTTGCGAAGTAGTTTCCAGCCAGAATTTTTGCCAGCCGGTTGTCAGTCTATAGGGGTTAAATTCATTCAAAGGAATAGCGTCGGCGGTGGGCGAATCCAAGCGGATATATGTTTCAGCGAGGGTGCCGTTGGTAAAGGCGGTAATCATATCCCCTGGCATATCTACTTTGTCACCGGGGGCGAGTCGGGCTGTATCGAGTAAGAACTTCATTACCGTGTAGTGAGGCAGATCAGGAAACATAGGCGGTGGAAGCTGAACCTTGAGTCCTTCCCTCAGCAACTTTAGGTTTTCTATTAACAGTCGGTTGGTAAGGTCAAGCCTTTCGTCAGTTCCGGTAGCACTATCAGCCAGGCGTTCAAACCAGGACAGTTTTTTCGCTAGTTCTGCTAAGTATTCCTCGTAAGTTGCCGGCGTTGTAGACATTTTATTATTCCTGTTTTAAGGGGTGATAATCCTCACCTCTTCCCAAATGCTTATTTTTTCAGCAATCGCCATTTGTTTCACTTCATTATAGCCGAATGTGTGAAGACATTCGTCTATTTCCCCAACTATCGGTGCTAACTCCTCAACGAAGTCCTTATAAACACGCCACTTGACATCGAGAACAGTACCGGGTACACCGGGAAAGTATTGTCTCAAAAGCCTCTTGCGTCTGCCATGACCAACAACAAAACCGCCACCATAGGGTATTGATCGCTTTCCTAGCTCATTCTCGATGGCGTCTAACTCCATCTTTGCCAAATTTAGAACCTCTTTGATTGTGTGGGATGTTTGTATACCCTGTTCAAAATCTATGTCTTCTACTTTGAGAGCCAGTGCCTCTGAGATCCGGCAACCCGTGTGAAAAAGGAGCCTGATGAGCAGGCGATCTCTGAAGCAAGTAGCTGCTTCTTCCAACAACCTGACTTCCTCGGGCTCAAGATAGGTCTTCACAAATCACTATCTCCCCATGCGAAACCGCGTTTTTCGTTGATTTGCCGCATTTATTACCCTTATCCATAGTTCCCTTCACATCACTTGAGATACCTAGTGGTAAAATAGTGTTAAAAACCCACTAGAAGTCATTTTTGGTGTCGTCCACAGTCCTGCGAGACTTGATGATCCGTCGCACAGTGCTCCAGTCCGCATAAACACCTTGTTTGCCCAGCTCACGAGCAACTGCCCGGTAGCCCAAACCCCTATCATAGAGACGGAGCAAGTCTGGTATCACACTTTCAGGTATGGCTCTGGGCCTGCCTGGTTTTCTTCTTATGTTGTCTGCGTTCATTCTTCTTTTTCCTCATGCCAGACTTCAGCAATATGGCAACTGCACGGGAAAGCCGCTCTTTAGCATCGCTCGCATTTGGCACAGCGATGTAACGAACTCTGATCACCCGAGCTGTTGGGCTTTCCATGTGCTTAGGTTTCAGGAGCCGTTGAACCTTAGCAGTATCCTTCTTCACACTTTACCCTTGGGTATAAGGCAAAGCCCCATGCCCAACCTTATTAAAGTATTGAGCATGGGGCTTACGAATGGAAAAACGCTGAAACTAGAAGTTTACGGCTCTGGCAAAACTTCTGACCACCAGGGCGGATGCCTCTGTACCTTTGGTGGTTGACCCGCCTCAATCAGCCAGGACCTTACCCTGTCATAAACTTCTTTCCTCAGGGACCGGATTTCTTTCAGGGCTGGCTTTCTACGCGCTGGGCTTTGCCTGTATGTAGAGACGTATTCTTGGTACTCCTTTTGGACCTCGGGCGTGAGTGCTTCCTCGCAAAGCAATTGTTCGAATGTTGCCTCTTCAGATTGATAGCGTACCCGCGCCGATTGTTTCCGCTGGTTGATCGGTATTACCTTGGCCCTGTTGACAAACTGTTTTATAAGAGTGTACAGCGGTGCAGTTTGTCCTTTCAGCCCAGGCATGTGATGGTAATAGCGCTGAGCATACTCAACCGCTTTCCTCAACTCATCTATCCGCACAAGTTCCGGTCGCCAGCTCAGCGTCATCGTCATATTCCCCACTGAATCAGATTCTATACCAAGATTCATTCCCCGCTCTCGTAGGTCCCACATCGTAGTACTCTCGCGATACTTCTCATCAGCGTCTTCATTCCAGTCTATGACAAATGGGTAAGCTCTGACACGCCTCCTTTGATAGTCACCCGTGCAGATGAACTGCCTCCAATCTGCAAACTGATGAAATCGCTCGACCACTGGCAGGGACCTGTCAGCCATCCATTTGGCTCCTGGCGGTAGAAAGCAGCATATCCAGGCCATTGCATAAGGTTCAGGAAGATGCAGGTTCTTTACCTCCTCAAGAGCAACTATTCCAACCTCGGTCGATGCGTCAACGTTCCAAAACCACGAAGTCAAGTCACTTTCTTGCTTCAATCTATGTTTGCTCATCAGCTTCGAGCGTGCCTCTTCTATAGATGCCGTCCAACGTTCATCCAAGAAAGACGAAGGGCAAGGCAACTCGAGGAAGGGAGGGCCCTCTACTGCTGTGAGATTGATCAGCCCGCTTGGTTGTCGGTAGTTCGAATAGAAACAGCATATCCAATACTCAGCCAATTCGCCAGGGAGCCCAAGTTCTTTCATTTCCCGATATGCAGAATTTCGAACTTGGATATGTTTGCCACAAGCAAACCAGTCCCATCGTTCCTGCGTTCCAAGATCAAAGGAAAAACCGAGTTTATCCCTGCTTTCCACGACGGATGCGTCCCACTCAGGGGAAAAACGATGAAGAAGATTCTGCAGTGTTTCTTTCCTCACAGCGTGTTGTCCCTTCCTCTAGTGTACTTTAAGATTGCCTTAGTAGCAACAATGGTTTTATCGCGGAAGTTTCGCATTGATAACCCACCTGGCTACTAGGTTGTGTCTATTGTGTTTCAGTCTCCGAGATAAAGGATTATATCACTGTATCAGATAGCAAAACTTTTTGATGTGGCTGCTTTATGTTAGCTGTGCCTGGGTAGCGGGTATTTTTATAGGCTCACAAGTTAGCCTGCCGTTAATTGTTATCC